>ERZ780223.2902-NODE-2902-length-13710-cov-2.437935_pt1 | contig 13710 bp, 5 predicted proteins | sample MGYA00511016_ERZ780223 | MGnify/ENA primary metagenome ERZ780223 (study PRJEB29588, sample SAMEA2159032) | human gut metagenome | biome: human gut; feature: human-associated habitat; material: faeces | place: Denmark | collected 2008/2010 ... | reverse complement strand
ATGGCCGCCGTATCCATCCGGTCTCAGCCCGGTTGAAACAGGGGGAGAATTCGGTAGAGGTACATGTAGTAACTGTTATGGGAAACTATATGAAGACGCTGAAGGATAATAAGATCGCTCAGGCGTGGACCCGGAGGCAGGATGTTGTGCAGCCGGCGGGATTGGTAGGACCGGTAACCGCTTATAGAATTAAAAATTAAGAATTAAGAATTAAAAAATTAAGAAGCTGAAATTAAGAAATTGAAGAATTATGAATGTGATTAGAAAAATAATGATCCTGTGCTTGCTGGCGGGAATGATGATTCCGGTGTGGGCAAAAGATTACCAGATGACTATGTTCGGGATCAAGTCGGATGGGACGACCATGAATACCCGTTCCATACAAAAGGCGATCGACTTTATTTCCGAGAATGGGGGAGGACGTCTGGTGTTTACTGTCGGACGTTATTTGACCGGCAGTATTCATCTGAAGTCAAATGTGACGATCCATTTGGGAGAGGGGGCCGTGTTGGTCGGTTCCACTAATCCTTATGATTATGATATGGAGCTGAATGCTTGGTATGGTTTGATCTTGGCGAATAAGCAGGATAATATCGGTATCACCGGCAAAGGGGTGATCGACGGTCGTGGACGTGAGCTTGCCAATAACTTCATCAACCAGGTTTATTCAGGGGTGATCAAGGACAAACTGCAGTTGGGACGTGTGGCCAACCGTCCGAAGCTGGTCTATTTCCGCGAATGCAAGAATGTGGAGATAAAAGGTGTGACGATGATGAATCCGGCTTTCTGGACACAGACCTACGATCAGTGCGAGAACCTGTTGATCGATGGTATCACGGTGCATAGCCGTGCTTACTGGAATAACGACGGGATGGATATTGTCGACTGTAACGGCGCATTGATCCAAAACTGTTATGTGGATGCGACAGACGATGCGATCTGCCTGAAATCCCATAGTGCCGATGCTGTTTGCCAGAATATCGAGGTGCGTAACAATATGGCTTGTTCAAGTGCAAGCGGTATCAAGTTCGGAACGGCTTCGACTGGTGGCTTCAAGAACATAAAGATTATCAACAATACTATATTCGACACGTTCCGTTCGGCTATAACGATCCAGGCGGTTGATGGCGGACTGGTTGAGAATATAGTGGTGGACAGCCTTCGTTCCATCAATACCGGAAATCCTATCTATTTGGTCGTGGGAGAACGTCGTGAGGGACGTCGCAGCCGGATGGACAACGTGCATATCTCGAATGTTTATGCCGAAGTCCCGGCAACGAAACCGGATGCAGGATATGACTACGAAGGGCCGACGGAAGATAATCCGCGCAATGTCTCGCCTTCCGGCATTGTCGGCTTGCAAGATAACAAGATTACGAATGTCTCTATCGAGAATGTCGAGATCGTCTATCCGGGTGGTGGTAATCCGTTGTATGCTAAAGTTGGATTGGACGAACTGGATAAAGTACCGGAAATGCCGAAAGCTTACCCTGAGTTCTCTCAGCATAAGGAGTTGCCTGCCTGGGGATTTTATGTCCGCCATGCCGATGGGGTCACTTTCAAGAATGTGAAGCTGACTGCTTTGAAGAAAGACTATCGTCCGGCTATCGTCTTGGACGATGTGCACAACGGGGCATTTACAAATATCAAGGCATACGGAACCATTTCGCCGATTTTGCCTGCTGCGATTTTTGTAAACCAACTCGGGAATCCTCCGACCGAATTGGTTTCCAAAATAATCTGTGCTATTCCTCTGAATATTATCTGAGTTGCAAGTGTTACAATCATACTTGACAATTCAGGGAATTTTACAAGGATGATTCCGTTAATCAAACCACATACAGTGCCTGTGACAAGTGCAAGACCGATTGCTTCAATCATCGGAACTCCTGCGTCAAACGCAACACCCATAATTGTTGCTGAAAGAGCCATAATTGACGCAACACTGATGTCGATTTCACCGAGCATTAATACGAATGCCATCGGAAATACTACTATTGCTTTATCCAAGAAGTCACGGGTTGCATTTAAAATTGATTTTGCATGTGCATAATACGGTGACGCGGATATATTAAATACATTTACCAATATAAGCATTAATACAAGCATCCACTCCCATTGAAAAAGAAATCTCTGCCAAGAAAATCCTCTTTGGGCTGATATTGTTCTTGTACCGTCACTGCTTACAGCCTGTTTTACATACTCTTTAGCCATCAGATATTCCTCCTTCTCAATGCTTTCATTTCAACGTTTCTTTGAATTAACGAGTTTGCTATAATTGAAAGAAGTATAATCAAACCGCGAATTGCCTCTTGCCAGAATGAAGATACATGGATAAGCGGCATTGCGTTGTTAAGAATACCAAGTAATACAGCACCCAACAATACGCCTTGTACTCTGCCTGTACCGCCATTAATGCTTACACCGCCAAGTACGCAAGCTGCGATTACATTCATTTCATATCCGGTACAGGTTTCACCTTGAGCAACTCCGTATTTACATACATAAAGTATACCGCCTAAGCCGGCTACCGCACCTAATATAGTATAAACCATAATTAATGTTCGATCTGTTTTGATACCCGAAACTCTTGCACTTTCTTCACTGTTTCCTACCGCATAAATCTTTCTGCCCGTACGGGTTTTATTTAGGAAGAATGCGGCAATTATATAAACAACTATTGCTACAACTATAAGATTATTTATACCAAGAAACTTTCCTGTCGCGATTGACAGAAACTTTGTACCCATTTCCTGTTGTTTTACCCAACTTCCGTTAGCAACTAAATATGTAAGTCCGCGATATATATTCATCATACCGAGTGTTGCGATAATAGGTAATATTTTCAGTTTAGCAACCAATGTACCGTTTATGAAACCACATACGATACCGACTGCTATCGATACTAAAATTATTACCACTCCGGGAACTGCTTGATTATTTTTAAGTATCGTTCCGCCGACCATTGCACCCAACGCCATTATCGAGCCGATTGAAAGGTCGATACCGCTTGTGATAATTACCATCATCATCCCTACCGCCGTAATTGCAAGAACTGCCGTTTCTGTGAACATATCGGAAATGTTTTCAAGTGTGAAGAAGTTTCCTCCACTTCTTATTTCAATAAATACAGAAAGTGCAATCATTACAATAATTAAGCTGATTTCACGAATATTCGATGAAAAGAATTTTTTTAACTTCATAATTAAATTACACCTCCTACATATTCATTGCGGCCTCAAGGATTTGTTCTTGAGTAACGCCTGTTGCATCTGCAAAAATCTTAGATACTCTGCCCTCTTTCATAACAAGGATTGTATCTGCCATACCCAATACTTCCGGCATTTCCGAAGAAATCATTATTACTCCGAAACCTTGTGCCGCCAATTCTGACATAATTTCATATATCTGTGCTTTTGCACCTACATCGACACCCTTTGTCGGTTCGTCAAGGATAACTACTTTCAAATCGGAATTTAAAACCTTTGCTACGATAACCTTTTGCTGATTACCACCTGACAAACTTGACGCCTTATCAAATACAGAAAGAGCCTTTGTTTTAACTTTTTCCAAAAGTTCTTTTGAACGTTCACGTTCTGCTTTTCTGTTTATAACAGTGAACTTAGTAAATTTTTCAAGTGTTGATAATGTTACGTTTTGTCCCAATCCCCAATCAAGAATCAGACCTTGTTTTTGTCTGTCCTCAGGCAAATATCCGATACCTGCTTTCATAGCGTCTGACGGATGTTTTATTGAAAGTGTTTTTCCTTCCAAAATGACCTTTCCTTTATCGGGTCTTTCAATACCCATAATACCTTGACATACTTCTGTTCGTCCTGCACCGACAAGTCCTGTCATAGCAAGAATTTCGCCTTTGTGAAGTGAAAAAGAAACATCTTTGTAGTACCCTGTCTTTGATAATCCCTCAACTCTGAAAATTTCTTCTCCTCTTTCAACTTCTTGCTTAGGATAAATTTGAGAAATTTCACGTCCGACCATTTTTGAAATCAATACTTCATTTGAAATTTCATCTACATTCCATGTACCTATGTACTGTGAGTCACGAAATACGGTTACTCTTGTAGCAAGTCTGTACATATCTTCAAAACGATGCGAGATAAATATTATTGAACAGCCTTCATCTCTAAGTTGTTCTGTAATTCTGTATAATTCCTCACATTCTCTTTTTGAAAGAGCCGCCGTAGGCTCGTCCATTATGATTATTTTTGCATTTGTAGAAATGGCTTTTGCAATTTCGACTATCTGTTGTTCCGCAACTGTCAGATTACCCATACTTGAATGTGGGTCAATGTCACTTCCCAATCTCTCCAAAAGCGCTTTTGCATCCTTGTGCATTTGTTTCCAATCAATTGTATGGAACTTTGTCATTTTCTCGTGTCCTATGAAAATGTTTTCCGTTACACTTAAATGTTGATATGCCGTACCGTGCTGATAAATAGCGGCAATACTTAATTTTTGTGCATCTTTAGGATTTTTTATTTCTACTTTTTCGCCGTTAATGAATATTTCACCTTCTTCAGCTTGATGTACTCCGGTGATAACTTTTATGAATGTTGATTTTCCTGCACCGTTTTCACCCATAAGAGCATGTATTTCACCTTGTTTTAACTGAAAGTGAACATTATCAAGAGCCTTTACTCCGGGAAATATTTTCGTTATTCCTTTTAGCTCAAGAATGTATTCAGACATCTCTCTCATTCCTTTCTTTGTTTATTTGTTGACTTTATTTTAACTAAAATCATTAATATCTTCAATGGAAAAAATCGAAAAGAAGATGTAAAATTTTAAAAAGTGTATTATTTTAAATTTTTCTATCGTGTTAGTTGTGCAGATAAGTGCACAAACCTCTTGGGGATGCCTGAAATATTTAGATTTGTTTAAAATGCTGTACCTTGCAATAATGGACGTCATGAAAAATGGATTAGTCGCCGTCGTGATTGGATATGAGCTTCATTCTCAGTTGGAGTTCTTCTTTGCTGATAGAATCCGCTATTGACGATTTGATTTTTTTGATAACGTAAAAGCGGACGGAATTTAATTCCGTCCGCTTAAATAAAATTTTCTGCACTATTTTGTATTTACACAAAACTAAAAGAATACTCTTTTAGTTTTTGTATACCTCTGCTATTGCTTTACCTGCCGCTATGCCAACTGTATTATATGCGATTTGGTGAAAATGATAATTGTCTTTCATATTTTCCTTAAATTCAAGGAATGAACCTACTGTATAAACATTATCATTCTCACTTGCGAGTTCTGCTTGTGCATCGTGTACTGTAACATACGCCTCATCATGTTTGCCGTCTGTATCGTCGTCACCGTTATAGTGACCTGTTTGAACTATGAACATATCTGTAACGCCCACTGTTTTCATATACTCAAACACATTAAGCGTCTGTGACTTATATGACGCTACCGACTGACTTCCCGAATAAATTTTATCCGCGTCTGCCTCGCCTTGACACCAAACCATAAAGATATGATTTACAGTATAACTGTTATCTTCAAGATAGGTTTTAGCGGCGGTAAGTCGCGACTGTGCTTCATTCTTTTGTGCCGCAGTATTCCAATATCCTATATTTGTACCGCCTCTTGATGCTTGGACTCCTACAATCGGAACACCTGTTTGGGCATAATAGCTGTTCATAAGTGATGAAACCATATCCCCACTTCTTCTGTCTACACCGTTACTTCCGTTGTCATTTATAGAATCGTTGTTTTCACTCTTGCCAAAAGGTTCTGATACACCGAATAACATATCTGCATTTGATACACTTCTGAATTCATATCCTGCGCCTATCGGGCATTCTGTCGCGTCAGCGTATTCACCACGTCCTGCCATATTTGACTGCCCCATAAATATAGCCAAGTCAACAGTTTTTGTATTTTTAGTCTTATTGTCTGTTAAATTCTTTGCAAACAACCAATCAAGCAAGCCTGATGTATTCGCAGCTGACTTCAGAATATTATGACCTTCACCGTAAATTTCTTTATATTCAACATTCGTCGCACCGTTCTCGACAAGTGCTTTATATATTGCCTTTGAATAATCATTAATTTCCGTATCGTCCTCGCTACCCGCAAAAATCATTACGCCTGTATTATTTTTTGCTATTGCCTGTGCTGACATTATATCGCCTTTTCCTGCTATTGCAATTATTCCTGCATACTTATTGGGATTATCAGAGACAACCTTATAACAGCCCTCTGTACCCTCTGAATAACCAGAAATATATATTTTCTCACTGTTTACACTATACTGATTTTGAATATCATTTACAACTCCGTCAATCATATCCGACAAATCAGTCCAATTACTATCTGCACTGCATTGCGGTGCAACAAGAATACAAGGATTTGTACTTTCCTGTTCTATAACCTTATCAAATAAATCTTGTGCGTTATACAACTGCTGTTCATTATCGTTGCCCTTTCTTGTTTCACCGTGCAAGAACATTACTACCGGATACGATACTGAACTGTCATAATTTTCAGGAAGATAATATCTGTATTTCAGTGCACTTCCGTCTTTTGTATATGTTCCGCTTTTAAACTTAGGAAACGCAGTTTCGTCTGTATCCGATGAATCGGCTTCATATTCTCTTACTACAAGATTGTCAAGATATATACTTCTGTCAGCTTTCTTTGAACGCTCCGACTTAAACGATATATCCGAAATCAATCCTGTTTCTGCTCCTGTGAGCTTGCCGGTAAATGATTTTGAGCCTATGTTTACAGTAACTGTATTACTTGCAAAATTAATCTCGTTTGACACTTGCGTTACTGACGATGACATACCGTCACCGCTTACCTTTGATACCGCTGATGCAACATCACTGTCAACAGCAATTTCTTCGCTGCCGATAACCATACTTCCTGTACCGTTATATACGTTAAATGAGCAATTTACAAGATTTGTACCCTCACTGTCATTAATTTCGTATGTAAACGTCTGTCCGCCCAGTGCACCGACATACAAATCAAAATTAACATTCGCCTTATTACCTATTGCAGGGTTTAATTTCAATGACAAAGTACCCGGTACAGTTACATTTGCATTAAATTTAATATTCTGATTCGTTTTGTTCCAAGCCGCAGAGCCAGACACAACCGGTACATTTTCACCCTCTGTCGCCGTTGTATTTTCTGTGAAGTCCCACTTCTTTTCGATTGTCGGTAAAGCCTCAGTATTGGCTTTTATAAACTTTTCAGCCTCTGCAACGGAATAAACTCTTGTCACTCCATTTTCTTCACCTCTGATAACCTTACTGTCACTGTCGGCAGAAAGACTCGACAAATCTTTATATGTATATGAATAATCGGTTGTTTCATATCCCATACTCTTTAATTCCGCCGCAATAAATGATGACGCAAGCAAAGCGGAATGTTGTGTCAAGTGTAGGTTATCGCCTACCTGATAATTATTAACCGCCCAATTTGTATCGTTTGTATCTGTTTTGGCTTGATTTACATATAATTGAGTGTATTTATTAAGGTCTATGTACTCCACACCAATACTCTCGGCAAATTCAGTTATAGCATTAATCTTTGTTGAAGTGCTGTATGTGAAATATGTTTTGTGCTGATATTTACTGTTGTAAACAGGGCTTACAAGAACAGGTACTGCGCCTTTTTCTTTCGCCATAGCCGCCATTTCACTCATATACTGTTTCATTTCATCAATAGTAATCTTATTTGATGAACTTACCGAATCATTAATACCGAAGTCAATAATCAAAACATCATCTTTTTGAATTAACTTTTTAACCGATTCAAAACATTCGTTATACCAAGTCTTAACCGTAGCACTCGGCTGACCGAAGTTTGCAACCGTATATTTTGTCGGTGATAAGAACTTTTCAAGCTGCATACCGAAGCCTGTCATCATAACTTTATTGTTATCCAAGTCGTCACCGTCTGCATTTTGTGGATAGTAATTTGCAGATTCACTGTCACCCGCTATCCAAACAACTTGCTTTTTATACTTTTTGGGTACTCTGACAACTTCAACCGACGCAACTCTCTCGTTTCCGCCCGAAGTATTACCGATTGCAAGATTTATCTGACCGCCTGTAACTTCCATTCTCGGTGCATACATTACACCGTATCCTGACGGACGGTTTTGTGAACCCGATGATGTAGTATTATTTATAATCTGAACACCGTTATTATAAACATCTGCTCTCGCTCCGCCTTTTCTGTATACAGTAATGTCATAAAAACCGTCAGGTACATCTATTTTTATAGTATTGTCACCTGTCGGCAAGCAACCGTTTTCGTTAATATGATAATCACCGTTTCCAAGTCCATAACCTTTTTCTTCTGTATAAGAATTTGCATTGACTTTTACATATCCGTTTATATATTCATCTTTTGATGAAGAAGTATTGGTAAATTCAAATTTATACTCCGGCACTACCGTCACTTCTGATTTTGACGTATTATGAACTTTTCCGCTTTCTGCCTTGACGCTTTCGTATGTTCCGTCACCGTTATAAACTCTGTATGTATTGCTATCATATGAAGTAAGCTCTGATACGTCTATATATTCGTCTGATGATGTTATTTCTTCTGATGAATTATCTCCGTCTGATAAATCTTCTATATCGCTTACTTTTATCGAATGCGTTTTTCCGATTGGGTTCATCTTATCCAAACTGTCCCAATTCATCACTTTTACTGCATATCCGTCTTTGGTTGCAGGCATTTTAAGTGTCAAAGTTTTTTCGGCTGTATTGTCTGTTTCAGTGACAACCTGCTTTAAAAGTCCGTCTTTATCGTATAGCGCACAGATTGCAACGCCCTCAAAACCTTTATCAATATCAACTAAAATTGAACCGTTCTTTATTGATGTACCTGTAATTTTTAACCTTTCCGTTTCAGGCTTTTCAAGATTTATAACTTGAGGTATATCGTCTTGTTTTTCACCTGTCACAATTTGTGCCACACGAGTTGTTATTTGAGGTAAGATATAGTTTGAGAAATCTGTATAATAATGATTATAGTCCTTCCACATACTCATAAGTGCCGTGGCTCTTTCCTGTGCTTTTACTCTTGCCTCAATTTCGTTTTTTCCGCTTTGAATTGCAGTATTATATACTGTTCGTACATCATTTGTCATAACGTTATCTGCAATTTTTCCAATATCGACAAAGCCTATAATATTTGTATCGTTTGCTCTTTCATTATATACTTCTCTGATTGCGGTATCGTAACTGTTTGTTCTCATACCTTTGAACAATACATTATCTGCGTCATAAACCTTGTCTTGGGTTGAGCCGTAATTACCTGTCGGTGTGTAACTGCCCAATATTACCTTTGCGCCCATTGCTTTGATAGCGTCTATATAAATGTTATTATACTCTTTAAATTCATCTTTTGTCGAAGATGTATCATTTGTTCCCATACCGCTTATCGAAACAACGTCACCCGGTTTAATACCGCATAAGACATTGTTAAGTAAACCTTCTGTATAATATGAACGGTGCTGACGTCCTGCTTGACCGCTGTTATAAAATGCACTTATAACATTTGATAGTTTCGGATAATCAGACAATGTATTATTAAGCGTATAAGCCCAACTTCCGTTTTGCTGTACCGTAGAATCGCCTATTGTCCACCATGCAGGCTTACTGTTTGCTGTGCGTTCTACTTTTTCAACTGTTAATGATGATAGTTTACCGTCACCCGAGAATGTAATATCGAGCACACCGTCACCGAATACCGCCGTTTTATATGTATCACTTTCTAATGTCTTTTTAGTTCTTTCAAAGCCTGTAAGTGACGAATTTACTCTTTCACACTTAATTGTGCCCTCATAAACTGCCGTAATTTCATATACTTCACCTGCTGTCAAGTTAAGTTTAAAACCAAAATTCTGACCGCTCATATAGCTTTCACCGTCTGCACAAGTTCCGTCTATACCAAAGCCACGACTTTCCTTATATTCGGTTGAAGAAGTAACTGATGTATAACCGTCTTTTGCACTTGTTGTGAAATTGAATTTTAGATTATATACGTTTACCTTAACCGATTTTTCAAGTGTTTTACCATTTGAATCGGTTGAGATTGCTCTAACATAGATATCTGTCGGCTTTGCAGATGATGATACTGTTAATGTACCGTCACTTGCAATTTTTATATCACTGCCTGTATATTCTGTTGTGTTATCAGAATTGTATAGTTTGTATGTTACAGTCTTGTCTGTCAATACTTCCGCATTTCCATTTTTAACAACTGCCTCATATTTGTTACTGCTCGGTATTTGTGCACCGACAGGTGATTTTACAAACGCAATACTGTCATTTTTACCGATTAGTTTTACTGTCTTTGTTACAGATTTTCCGCCTAATGTCACTTTAACAGATACGTCGCCGGCAGATGCCGTTGAGCTTACAACAAGATTTGCCGAATGTGAATCAGCGCTATCCGTTTCAACAGAAACACCCTCTGCAAATTCATCGTCAATCTTCCATTCAGCTGTACCGAATGCAATATTACCGTCTGTCATATTTGCAGATACTGTCATAGGCACTTTTACACTGTCGCTTGCAGGAATATTAACCGTATCCTGCCCGTTTATTTTAAATGAATCTGTGTCAACCTGTGCCGATTGAATTTTAACATTATTTATATCTATAGAACTCGATTTATCTTTTGATAATGTAATTCTATAGTACTTGCCTGTTGTGTAATTTGCGTTGAAGTTTGTCAATTCAGATTGCATTAACGGAGTTTTGCCGTTATACTCGCCGTTTGAATCCAAGTTATATATCTTTGCTATACATTTCTTTACTGTCGGATCGGCTGTTACAACTATGTGATACCACTTATTCTTTTCACCTGTTCCGATTTCTGTACCGTTCAAGCTGAATTTTGAATCTGTAAAAGACAATTCAAAGCCAACTGATGTGCTTTCTGTCACGTTTCCGCCTATATAACCGACAGTTCCGTCTATGCCGAAACGCACATCTTGTTCAAAATTAGTTTGTGATGTAATCTGCCCTACATTATTGTTAATATATGATGAGTTTCCTGTAAGTTCACGAGACAGACTCAAATATTTACCGCCGTTATCTGATTTCAAAACAACATTACTCTTATCAGAGCCGTCTGTTGACCAACCGCCTGTTAAAATATCGTTTTGCGATGTTGTATATCCGACTAAACCGTTTTCGTAATTGTTGTAATCTGCGGGATAACCGGCTTTTGGCAAGTATACATCAGAATTAGCCTCTGTATCAGCTAACAGTACCAACGGGCGTGACACTTTAGCTGTCTTGCCGTTATATGTAACTGTGGCAGTTACCATGCCGTAATAGTTAGCCGATGTATTCTTTAGTTTAAAATTGACTGAACTTTGATTTGCACTGTTTACCGTTACACTTCCGTAACTGTCACAATACACCTGTGTTCCCGGGAATGTTCCGCTTTCACCTGTCGGCTTGCCGCCAAGTGTTCTGAAACCGTCAAACTGCCAATCAATTTTATAATCTTTTACCCTTGAATCAGGGTTTGTTACTATGCTTGTTCCTCTTTCACCGACGATCTTCAATGAAATTTCATTGTCAGCATATGTATCGGAATCAGGTCCCATAACAAGCATATTGTCTGTCGGGAATGAATTGAATTCTACCGTTGCAATATTTTCAATATAATCTTGTGATATTTGTGCTGTGATTGTTGTATCTTTTGTAATTTGATATTTGTTTAAATCGTCAGAGCTTAATAGTTGACCGTCAACACTCCACCCCTCAAAATACTTGCCGTATGCCGACATATCCGGTATGTTTACAACACTTTCACCGTCACAGACATACTGTGAAAATTCATCAATGCTGTTATTTATTTTTACTGTGTGGAATACTTCGCTTAAATCCGAATCAAGTGCTTTTGAAATTTTGATATTGTCAATGCAAGTATCAACTCCGCTTGACGGTGCCAAAAGTGCAAGACAGCTAAATGATGTTATATCCTCCGACATATTTGTTCTTCCGTGATAATATACCGTATTTCCGTCAAGTGACGTTATGTATGCCGTAGCCGTTTTATTTGTAAAATCACCTATCACTTTTACATGAATCCAATCATCAGGTATTTCTTTTGTCAAAACAGTCGGCTGAGCATATCTGTCAAGCGAAAGTCCGCTGTCCGATACACCGTTATTTATAACAAATTTATTTAAGCTTGCCGGTCTGTTCATTTTAAATGCATACTTTGCATTACTGTAACAACCGTGATTCATATATAGTGAACCTGTTTTTTCAAGAACTTCAAAATTAGAAACATTCGTTTTATAACTTGTTGTCTTTATATCTGCCTCAAGTACAAAATCATCCTTAATTTCAGTTATACCTTTGTATGTTGAACGTGCAGTACCGCTTTTACCTGAAGTAACTGCAAGATATTTGTTTATTGTTTGATTGCTGTCACTTTTTAATTCTGCTGTTCCGGCAGGTGATTTCCAACCGTCAACGCTTGTACTGTTACCCGACGCTTTATCTCCGACCGTACAGTTTTCAAAATTCTCCTCATATAAGACTTCTCTCTCAACATCTGCTTTAGGTGTTGACTGTGGATTTGATGTTTGTATCGGATTTTCTGTCGGTGCTACAGTTTCTTTTGGAGTTTCAGTTGGTGTGAATGTAATATTTTGTAGATATGAAGTTCCTTTTCTGTAACCCAAATACATTGTTTCTCCTGCTTTCATATCATAAGTACCTTTATTCGAATAACCTTTATAAGTGCTGTCAATATAAACACCTAACGCACTGCCGGTAAATATTGCACTACCGTCTGACGGTGCAGTAAATGATACATAACTTCCATTACTGTATGACGAACTGGCATTTGTAACCTTACTGCTCTTTAAGTAAATCTTTCCGTCTGCCGATACATATGTTCCTGTATACGTCAAAACTGCTTTTGTATAATCGTCAATATCGTATATATCATCAGCAGTTCCGTATGTTGTGTCTGCATTATTTTTGACGAGTGATGTAAAATCACACGAATATGTATTATCATTTTCTGCAAATGACGTTACAGAAAAAGCAGAAAACACTGGATATCATTCAGCAAAATTTCTCTGTGCTGCTCGATGCTCCTGAAATCAATTCAGACTTACTTCCGGCAAAAAAGGAACCTGTTTCTGTCACAAGAGAAAAATAAGATTGCACTGGCAACTCACTCATTTTCTTCCAAATCTTCCCAAGGTTTCAAATCCTTTTCCTCCCAGGTGACACCATACGGTGCACCTCCGGAGGTATAACCGGCAATAACGAAAAATCTGTCATCTTGCAAGATTTCTTCTTTAGCCAGATTATCTCTTGTTTCTTGTTTCCGTCTTGCTCGCCTCTGCTGCTTCTTTTGTTTCGCAACAGCTGCTTTTTCTTCCGGCGTTTTCCTATGTCCTTTTGCCATAAGTGTTTCTAGTGTAATTCCACTCTGAATGTCTTTTAGTATACGAGTTTCATACCCTGTTTCACGTTTCTCAACAATTCTATAGTATGATGAACATAAAAGATTCGGTGAATCAACATTGTACTAATACTTTTTTTCAACCGAAGTTTTCAATTTTTCAAAAGCTTCTTCACTGATTACATGTTCTATCCGACAGGCATCTCTTTCTGCAGTTTCCCGATCAACCCCGACAGCTACAAGCTGCTCCGTAAAGAACTGATGGCGTTC
>ERZ780223.2879-NODE-2879-length-13804-cov-5.324605_pt1 | contig 13804 bp, 11 predicted proteins | sample MGYA00511016_ERZ780223 | MGnify/ENA primary metagenome ERZ780223 (study PRJEB29588, sample SAMEA2159032) | human gut metagenome | biome: human gut; feature: human-associated habitat; material: faeces | place: Denmark | collected 2008/2010 ... | reverse complement strand
ATGTGAACGGGAAAACAATCAGCATTGACGCGCCGATTTATGTGCCGGAGGTGGAAACGCTGCCGGTTATCAGAGTAATGAGAGAAAAAACAGTAGAGAATACAGAAGCTTTATTCAAAAAAGAAGGAACAAAGTACAACGAAATCAGAGACGGGTGCTTTATTTCGATCGGAATGATTCGAGATGATATAGATGACACAGGAGAGAATCGAGTACGGGTGATTGATCGATGTATCAACGATTTCTGGGATATGGAAAGAAATTCGGATATAGCGACAATGTACGGAAAGGATCATGAAAGCTCAGTATACGAAGCGAAAATTTTCCTGCAAGGTATGCTGGATGAAATGTATCACAGAGAAAACATAAATGTCCAAATTCAGAAGGTCGAGTTTCAAACAGACTATATCGTTAGCAAAAAAGAAAAACAGGAGATTATACAGGATGCATTAAGGGCTAAGGAAGTAACTAAAGGAATGAAAGGGATAGGCGCGTATTCGATTCGGGCTAACCAGATGATGGAGAGTATCCCGATTATCGGAACTGCGATACTGGGAATAAAAGAGACAATAGAAGATGAGTGCTACAATGAACTTGGAGATGGGTATTGCAATATTGAATTTCGATTTGAAGATGAGCAAAATATAGAGATTTCATTGGCATCGTTTTACAGTGAGCAAGAAACGATACTTCCCAATATGAATGTGTGTCATTTCGATAAGATTAAACAGAGCATTGTAGATATGATTCGGAAGGGCAAGATGGAGAATGTATACAGCATGGAATTGGGGTATGTTGTGTATGGCGAAGAAGGACAAGCTTATCAGGAACAGGAAAATACGAAGTTTGTTCTTGTTCCGACATGGCTTGTCAGAGGATGCTATGCGCGAAAGGATAAGATTGACTACGGAATACAGATGACGGATGAAACGTTTGATTACATGAAATTGCCCGGCTTTCAAGCGATTTTAATTGATGCGCAAACAGGAGAAGTGAGAAATCTGAGAAAACCGACTGAAAGCGAATGCTATATGCCGAAAATTAAACAATGAACCGAAAGAAATTATGAAAGAGGATACAAAATATGAAGAAGATTTTTACTGTATTATGTGCGCTGCTGCTTGTGCCGACGTTGGCGCTGTGCGATGAGATCGAATCCATAAGAAGCGATGTGCAAAGCGGATTGTATGATACGGAGAAAATCAACTATGCACCAATCTATATACCAGATGTATCGAAAATAAATGTGATTCGTGCAGAAAAATATGAAGCAAATCCAGAAATTATTCAAAAATATGAAAATAACGGAATGATGGCTATAGATAAAATGAAAAGATATACGGTATTGTATATGGGCGATGAATATGATCAAAAATATGGATTTGATAAGAGAACACAGTTTTCAGAATATCATATAGACTCGGCATGGAAATTGGACGACGGAGAACTGTATAACATTTACGCAAAAAAACAGACTATCTCAGCAGGGACAGTAGTGGATAAAGTAAATAGTATGGTTCAAGAACTGTATGACGAGTCTATTGGTATAGAAATTAAAAGGATAGAAGTAGTGAGTGGCTATCAAATAGGGAAAATGGTATCAAACGAGATGATAAGTATGGGGGATTATGAGTTTGGAGATCTAACTGGAATTGGAGGATATACTATTGAAGCTTATCCAACCTTAGACGGAGTTCCGATTATAGCATCCGCAAATTCTGGATATATCAAAACAGGAACTGGGAAAAATAAAGAACTATTTGACGAGTTATATTTCTCGCGACCTATGATATCGGCTTTTTATTACAGCAATGATTACATGAACATCATATTATCAAATGTATTTAAGAAAAAAGAATTAGTTATTGAAAATGCCGAATTATGTGGATTTGATAAAATATATAAGTCGATAGAAAATTATGTGAATGAAGGAAAAATAAAAAGGATATATAGCATTAACTTGGAATATGTTATTTACTTAGATCAAAATGAAGAGTATTCAAGTAAAAAAGAAAAGAATGGCGAAAAACGGGATTATTCGGAGTATATATTAATTCCAACATGGGTCGTTATGTGTTCATATTCGGAAGATAATTCAAATGATGGCAAATCAGATATTAGTTCCTTTGATGATTACGAACGAGAAGATCTAAATTATCAGAAAACCTTTATAGATGCACAGACTGGAAAACTACATGATCCGAAAGAAGTTGGATCGGAAAGATACTATGCGGATGTGAATTAAAGAACGGATACGGGGAACTTCGTGCAGCAGCTGCTTCAAATGGATAAAGGACAACGGGAGCTACTGGATATCCTATCAAGAGAATGAGCGTAATAGCGCTTCAAATCCAAGCGTAGATGGATTTGGAGCGCCTTTTCTTTATTTATTTTTGCATTGAATACATTTGAAAACAATACAACATTCGACACACAAAAGATAGAAAACAAATTACAAAAAGGTGTGAATAATTGAGAAAAATAACGTCATTAGGTTAGAAATAGTTTTAGACGCTTCAAGGAGGGATGATGGATGAAGAAAGCAAGCTGTGTACTGATTATTGTGCTTCTTTTGCTGCTGGAAATTTCGGCAAAAGCAGAGTGGGTGTCGATTGTAGAATTGCGTCAACAGGTTGATGAAATGGGGCGTTGGATCCAAAACTATACAGATACCTATGGACGACAGATTGAAGTCGATGTTCTGCCGATGATACCGAATGTTGAAGTTGTCCCTGTCCTACGGGTAGAGCCGCTGGATGTCGTGCCGGATCAAATTCATCCGGATATACCGTTGACTACGACGAATAATGAGGAAGGTTCCCGGCATTACTATGATTCGGAAACAGGCGAATGGATGCACTTGTATGAGGTGTGTAAGGGAACGATTTGTATTGAGTATGCCAATCAGAATATATCGTCAAAGGGAGGGACAGGTCAGTTTGGAAGCCTGCGCGGAAGGTCTTTCTGCTTGGATGAATCCAACCAGAATATATCTTATAAAGAAAGAAGCATCCTAAAAGGATATATAGAAACCATCAGCCATATAATGAAAAAACTATTTTCAGATAAAACGCCAGAATACAGCTTTATATGGCTGGAAGAAATATCGGAGGATGTTCCTTGCGCGGTCTTGGCGTTGCGGCAAAAGATAGCGGGAATCCCTGTTCTGATGGGAGCAGGAGATCCTGTTGCATATGCCAGCGAAGAGGAGATTGGCTTTTCAAAGCCGGAGCGTTCAGATGCCGCGAAAATACAGCTGTGCAATCGGCTTGAAGCGGACGAAAAGATGATATCTTATTTGGATGGAACATGCCGAATGGAGATTGAACCGATTCAGAAAACCGAACAGCTTGAGGAGGATGTCCCGCTTTGCAGCTTTGACAAAGTTCAGAGCACCGTAGAGAAGTTGATTCAGAACGGGTACATCCGGCGTGTGTATGCTCTGCGGTTTGGATACTGCTGTTATCGAGATGTGGAGAGAGGAAATGTGCTTTATCCGGTGTGGCAGATTGAATGTGATTATGCGTTTGACCCGTCAAAACAGCTTTCACCGGATGAAAGCTATCCGGTTATGGAACGGATGCACTACAGCACGATGATTGTCAATGCGCAGACCGGCGAATTTATGAATCCTGTCAAACTGAAGGACAGGCTGCTGGATGCTCCCAAGGTGACTTCATGGAAGGATGTGCGGTGAGTGGATGATGGCACTATGAAATTGATTTCTCAGGGAAAAACGCTCGTGCTGACAGAAGCAGAATGGGTTAAGTGCCCGTATTGTAAGCAAAAAACCAGAACCAAAGCATTTTCAGATACAGTGTTGCTCAATTTTCCTTTGTATTGCCCGAAATGTAAACGAGAGACAAAAGTTAGTCTTCTAAATATGAAACTATATCAAAATATACGGTGAGAATATAAAAAGAGTTTGTTTCCGATTAAACGGATTCAAACTCCATGAAAATAATAGAAGATAGAATGCTACCTGTCAGACGCAAAGACGCTGTACAGAGACAGGCTATCTAAGAAATCAGATTGCATTTTCTTCGTTTTCAGAATGGCGCATAATGTTCAATATATCGTTGACGATACGAATAAGCTCATGAGCCTCATATTCCGTGCATGTGCTGACAAGGCGCATCAGGCGATCCAGCTTGGGGTGTTTCAGTCTTAGGAGCGGAGTAGAAGACGGTATTAGCGTCAACATTGAGTATGCGAATAAGCGGGTAAAGCGTTTCCAACTTTGGATTACCCAATCCGCGTTCGATTTGGCTGATTGTGCGTGAATCGATATCCAACATGTCTGCAATCTGTTCTTGCGTGAGCTTGGATTCTGTGCGTGCTTCTTTGACCGCATTTCCCAATGCGATGGAATAATCGTCCATGTATAGATCACCACAAAGTGTATTCTAACTGACGATTGTTCTGTTTTTAATGCACTGTGAATCCATATTTATTAGGTCTGCAATGCGGGTAAAGAAAATGACGGTTATGCTAAAGATAGAGCCGTATAGAACGGATGGCTGGAATTTCATAGAAATGTAGCGGATAACCATACTCAAGGAGTCGCATTGCGGTGCGTCTCCTTTTTCTTTTGCCCGAAAATTCCCCGGTGTCGATCGCCGCCTCCTGTTCGATTTGCTCACAAAACAAATCGAATGGAGGAAAAACATGAAAACGATCAATCTGCGGGTGCTTTACCCGGATGCGTATAAATCAGACTATTACGTTGAAGTGCCGGATGAGGTGGCAGAGGTATTTGAGACCTTCGAACGCATGGAGAAAGCTTATATGCAGCGCGTGTATTATCATAAGGCATATTATACGCTTGACTGCTCAGACGAGATCGAGCATAGCGTCGTGTTCAGGGTGCTTTCGCCGGAAGAAATTTACGAACGAAAGCTGACGAAGGAACAGCTTCATGCCGCAATTTCAATGCTTCCGGATAAACAGGCGAAGCGCATTTATGCCCGCTATATTCTTGGCATGAGTAATGTTGAAATTGCGAAAGCGGAGGGGGTCAGCAAAACGGCGATTACCTATTCAATTCAGCGCGGAATGCGAGAATTGGCGCATCGAGTCAAAAAGTTTTAAGAAAAATCTCGATAAGGCTTGATAAAGGCTGTGCAGCAACGCTGCATGGGCATTAGAAGCCATACGGCAGGGGATGACTCTGCCGTATCCTTGTGATGCCGAAGTCTGTCTTGGATTGCAAGACAGCGTGGAAGAAACGGTTGAGGAATATTGCGACATTGCCGAAAGCAAACAGATAACAGAGAGTGAGAGCAAGTCTAAATGCAGGACATAAAAAAACGCTGTACAGAATCATTTCCATACAACGACAGATGCCTTTTCTCAAACAGATCTCACTATGCGTTCCGGTATGGGCTAATGCCAGTACTTAGTGGGTTTGACGATGTATTTCGTTTTTCTCATGATTTCAGGTCTGCAAACAGCTCATCCAAATCGGTGTAGCTTTTCACGGACGGATCTTTTGCAATCCTCTCTGCTTCCAACATAGCGGCAATTGTTTCCTTATTGGGCTGATTCAGAGAAATGTTGAACGGAATACGTCCTTCACGGAGCGCCTGACGGACAAAAATATTGAACGCAGTGGATAGGTCCATGCCGAGTTCTCCAAAGAGCGCGTCAGCCTGCGTTTTCAAATCCGAGTCCATTTGGATGTTGATATTTGTGGTAGAGCCAGCCATAAAACCATCCCCTGTTTGCTAATGCATATAGTATATGCCGCTTGTACGAAGAAATCAATGCTTTGCTTGGATGATTTACGGCAATTAGCCGGTGTCAAAAAGCAAGACTGGAAGATTCCGAAATAACGTGATATGAGAAATCAAACACAGTATTCATGCCGAATTTTGATGAAATGGCTAAAATAATCACGTCATTTAGCGTGAAAAAGCGGTGAAATATAATTGAATTTCACATGAATATTTGCTATACTATGTTCAGTACCTTTAAGGAGGGACTAATTATGTATAGAAAGATCATGGGCTTCTTGGAAGCATGGAAAGAAAGCGAACACCGAAAGCCCCTTATTTTGCAGGGCGCGAGACAGGTTGGAAAGACGTATTCCATTCTGGAATTTGGACGTACCCACTATGAAAATGTGGCATACTTTAATTTTGAAACCAATCCAAAGCTGAATAAAACTTTTGAAGAAAACATCAGCCCCGATTATTTGATACCGATTTTATCTCATATAGCAGGGCAGACCATTGTAAAGGAAAAAACGCTGATTGTCTTCGATGAGGTGCAGCTTTGCGAAAGAGCGTTGACTTCGCTCAAATACTTTTGTGAGGATGCTCCAGATTATCACATCATTGTCGCAGGCAGTTTGCTCGGTGTGGCAGTCAACAGAGCTAAATTCTCTTTTCCCGTCGGGAAAGTCGATATGAAAACACTCTATCCAATGGATATGGAAGAATTTATGTTGGCTCTCGGTGAGAAAGATTTAGTAGAGCAAATCAAAAAGTGCTTCCATACAGATACGCCGCTGCCGTCTGCTTTGCATGACGCAGCGATGCAGCTTTACCGTCAGTATCTTGTGGTCGGCGGTATGCCAGAGTGTGTGATGCAATTCGCTGAAACAAAGGATTATATCCTTGTCCGTCATACGCAGGATACGATACTTGCAAGCTATCTCAATGATATGAGCAAGTATAACAACTTGAATGAAATCAAGAAAACCAGACTTGCGTACGATAACATTACCGTTCAGCTCTCAAAGAAGAATACCCGTTTCCAATATAAGCTGATTAAGAAAGGCGGGCGGGCTTCCGAATTTGAAAATGCGATTGAATGGCTTTGCCTGTCTGGCATCGTATCACAGGTCTACAAGGTGGAGCAGATCAAAAAGCCGCTTGAGAACTACCGTGATATTGATGCGTTCAAGATTTATGTATCGGATTTGGGACTGCTTTGTGCCAAGAAAGATTTAGCAGCGAATGATATTCTCTATATGGTCGATGAGATTAACGACTTCAAGGGTGGTATGGCGGAGAATTATGTCAATGTACAGCTTTCCATTAACGGCTACCATACCTACTATTGGGAGTCGGAGCGTGGAGCTGAAATTGATTTTATCATTCAGCGAGACGGGCAGCTTATTCCTATTGAGGTCAAGTCTGCTGACAACACCAGAGCTAAGAGCTTAAAGGTCTACATGGACACTTACAAGCCCGCTTATGCAATCAAGCTCTCTGCTAAGAACTTTGGTTTTGAGGATAACAAGAAGATCGTTCCTCTTTATGCTGCATTTTGTATCTGAGATAAATATTGCAACGATAACGCTCACAGAAATGTGGGCGCTTTTTTGATTCTTCAAAATAGAGTAATTCAGCGCAAAATGCGTGAATTGGCGCGTCGAGTCAAAAAGTTTTAAGAAAATTTCATTTAAGGCTTAATCTTTGCCCCCTAAAACCTGATTATTAGTGAAGGGATTCTTTTCCTTCTTTGAACATTGACAATTCCATATGAGCTTACGGGTACAGATCCCATGTGGCGGAGCGGCGGATGAAGCGGCGCGGAGATGGCAAAGACCGAGCGATAAACGCATTTCATCATCCTTGTGTGGCAGGCAAGGCGCGATAAGGCGGCATGGGCATAATGATACTTCCTCACGGCCCCTTATGGAATAGAGGGGAGAACCTACGGTGCGCGTTGCAGAAAACAACGGCACAGGTGGGGCTATGATGCGGATAAGCCGTCCGCAGTCTGTAAGCCTCGATAAAGGCTTATGCCGAATGGGCATCAGAAGCCATACGGCAGAGAATGATACTCTGCCGTATCCTTGTGATGCCGAAATCCATCACAGAATGAGCGAGGATTTGGAAAGAAGTGGGTATATTTTCCACATGTTAGGAAAAGAAATAAGTTCAAGAGGTGAGAGTATGGAAATGTACGTCGATCATCAGCTGCATTTGGTTTCAATCTGGCTTCCGAATGACGAAAAGGATGTGACGATTTTAGAGCCGGTGTATCGAAAATATAAAGGAACACCGTATCGCGTGGCTGTTTTCCGCTCCGGCAAAGGGAATCTGCTGACCAACACGGCGGCATTGCTGAAAGCAAACCGATAGGAAAAGCGAATATCGATCCGATACGGCGGACTACTTTCCTGAATAGTCGGCTGCATTCTTTTGTGATAAAGACTGGAGAATTTGCTTGAATGAGAATATTTGGATAAAAAAAGCGAATAATTTGATATTTTGGATTGAATTTATGAAGAAATGGGATTATGCTAGTAAAGGAGGTGGTTGAATGCTGATTGAATTTCGTTTTAAGAATTACAGATCCTTTCGAGATGAAACGACCCTTTCTATGGAAGCAACGGGGCTTGGGACTTTTAAGAATAGTTTGATTCCGTATGGCAGCATGAACCTCTTGCCGGGTGCAGCAATTTTTGGAAAGAATGGCGGCGGAAAAAGCAATGTAATTCGTGCATTTTGGTTAGCTGTGCAGTTCATCCGAAATGCGCAGCGGACACAACACGAAAAAGCGACAATTCCGGTTATTCCTTTTGCACTCAATGACTACTCTGCATCAGAGCCGACTGAATTTGAATTTTTCTATACGCTGGATGGCATCAAATACTGGTATGCTTTCTCGGCAACCAAGGAAAAAATCGTTTCGGAATCTCTGTATCATGCGCCTAAGGGACAGCGAGCACTTGTTTTTTTAAGAAAAGGACAGGTTTTTGATTTTAATACGGATAAATCCCGTCGAAATTTGATTAAAGAAGCGGTAGCAGAGAACCAACTGTTTTTTTCAGTTGCCTGCACAATGAATGATGCGGATTGTTCCCGTGCGATGAAGTGGTTCAGAGAAAAGGTGTTTTTTTCCAGAGATTATTCAGATATCCCGCGGCAGCTTCTTGAGTATTCGATTGATGCACACATGTTAAAGGCGATCTCTGATTATGCTAAGGCGGCTGATTTGGGCATTGAAGATATGCAGTTTGAGATCAACAGTAAGGAAGTTCAGAAGGACGGAAGTATCCCAGATGACATTCCCGAAAGCATTAAGGCGGCTTTGATTCAGTTTATGCAAACGCTGTCCGAAACGTCAAATAATTCTGAAGTGTGCTTAAAAATGGGCGAAGTTAAGGCGACTTCCAAGCATAAAGGCTGCAATAAAAATGGAGAAAGCCAGCTTTATTCTCTTGATTTGGAAGATGAGTCGGATGGAACGAGAAAGCTCATGTCTATCGCGCCGGCGATTGAATCGGTGCTGACGAACGGGGGCGTTTTGTTGGTAGATGGGCTTGAACGTGAGCTTCACCCGCTGTTGGTGAACGTTGTAATCTCAAAGTTCCAAAGCAAGAAAACGAATCCACTTGGAGCGCAGATCGTGTTTACTACGCATGACACTGAACTGTTAAATATGGAATTGATTCGAAAAGATCAGCTGTACTTTGTTGACAAAAATCAAAAAGATGGTGCATCTGAATTGTATAGCATTAGCGAATTTGGAACTCGGACAACTGAGAATATTCGAAAAGGATATCTGCTTGGTAAATATGGAGCCACCCCCCGATGTTGAAATTGAGGAGGTGGAGTAATGCCTAAAGCGCAGTGTTCATTGGAATGATGAACGATGTGCTTTTTCTTTTTGAAAATTAGAATGTTAACGGCAGACCTCCTTCCTGGCAGGTCTGCCGTATCCTTGTCTAAGGGAGACGATGCGCTTACAATAACATCAGGCGGCGGGGGTATACCTTCTGCCAAATGATGGGAAAATGAGGTGTGCGTTATGGAATTAGAGGTTCAGCACGAAAACCAAACGATTATCCTTTGGCTTCGCAGCGGGTGCCGCACGGATTTAAGCCTGCTTTATGAGCTGGGAAAGACGTGGAGATACCGGGTGGTGGTGATCCGTTCCGGCTTCGGCAGCCTGATAAACAATACGTCCACGCTTCTCTGGTTCAACCGCGGAACGCCGATTGGAAGGGATTCCCATGGGTGCGCATTGGCAGCATCCTTGCACTGAAGAAAGGGAGAAGATTACAATAATAAGGACATTCGGGGCAAGGAGATTTTGACATGGAAGCAAGAGTTGAAAAGCCGCATCGCATCGCGGGTTATTGCCGGATTTCCGTGGATGTGGAAGCGGATCGGGATAACACGAGCATTGAAAACCAGAAGGACATCATTTCCGACTATGTTCAGCGGTATTTTCCGGAGAGCGAGTTGACCTTCTTTGTGGATCGCGACCGTTCGGGCTATACGTTTGAGCAGCGGGAGGATTATCAGCGGATGCGCCCGTATCTGATGACGGGGCAGTACGATATCCTCATCATCAAGGATTTGAGCCGATTCTCCCGACGCAATTCGCGTGGTTTGGTCGAGCTGGAGGATTTGCGGGACGCGGGCGTGCGGATCGTAGCCATCGGGGACAGCATCGATTATCCGACGCACGACGATTGGACAAACATCCGCCTGCGTTTTCTGCTCAATGAAATGCCGGTCACGGATTCTTCTCAGAAGGTCAAAAGCGTCATTTCCCGGCGGCAGCAGGATGGACGCTGGATCTGTTCCGTGCCGTATGGATATGTCATGAAGAACCACAAGCTGATGACGTATGAAATCGACTCGGCGGCAGCGGAGGTTGTCCGAAAGATTTTTGAACTGTATACGTCGGGCTGGGGCTACAAGCGGATTGCGAATTATCTGACCGACCACAGCATACCGACGCCCAGACGTGCCGAAGCCGCGAGAAAGGCGGAACGCGGCGAGCCGGTCGTCCGGCAGGGCAAGGATGCGTGGGCGATTGTGACGATACAGGGAATGCTCAGCAACGATTTTTATATCGGAACGCTTCGACAGGGCAAGTACAGGCGCAAGGGCATCAACGGAAAGGACGAGCGAATCGACGAATCCAAGCAGCTTGTCTTTGAAAACCATCACGAACCGATTATCGACTATCCGACGTTCGCCTATGTGCAGGAGCAGATGAAGAAGCGGACGCGCAGCAACTACAACGGCATCCGCAAGTACGAAACGCCGTATACCGGGCTGCTGTTCTGCGGGGACTGCGGCAGCCCGATGTTCTCCATGAGCAGCAAGCAGCTTGATCCGGCGTATACCTGCGGAACCTATCATCGGCGCGGACGCAAGGGCTGTACGTCGCATCATACGCGGGTGGACTTTCTGGACAGCATTTTGAAAATGTACGTCCAGAAGGTGAAGCAGGGCAACGCGAACATGATTGAAGCGTTGGAAGCGTCCATTCGCGACGAGAAAGCGAAGATCGTCGAAGGCAAAAAGACGCAGAATATGCTGCGCAGGCAGATCGACGCGGCGAAGAATCAGCTCAAGGTGCTGACGCGGCAGAAGATCGCGGAGCTGATGCGCAAACCGGATCAGGAGAAAATGATAAACGAAACCTATGACGCGCTGGAAGCGGAATGTTACGGAAAGATTCGCGGACTGGAGAGCCAGCTCGACCTGATGGCGGACCATCGCAACAACGTCATCCGCATGAATCGAATCGCAAAGACGGCGCTGGATGAAAACCAGCAAAACCTATGACGGGACGGTGCTTTTGGCCGATACCGGCGGGAAATACGTCAATTACCGCGTGGAACACAGAAGCTAAAACACTAACAGAGCAAGCATAGGGAGTGTGGCTACACTCCCGGTACCCCCCCTGACCCGGCCATTTCAACCGGGTTGTGGAGCTATGTATCTGATAGCGATATTAGTTATTTTTTCAGTGCTTTATTTGCCATTTAAAATAGAGGAGGATTTTGCTATAATTAAAATAAAGCAATCAAAATGAGGGAGGGTATATAAATGCCTTTGGCAAAAGAAATTAAAGACGCTGTATATCTCTATTGCAATAATCATTTGGCAGATGAAGCATGGTATAATGAAGAATTTGAGTTTATTGAAGATGAACCTTTGCGTAAGAGGCTTGTTGAAGAATTCAAAGGAATAAGATTTGCCTATAAACTCTATGAGGGTATTGAGGCGAAAGACGAAAACCTTATTTTTGAAATTCGTCATCAGATATTTTCGTATGCAACTATATACGAAGCCGTTATTCATTCTGTGCTATACACTTATTACAAAGATACTCCGGAATTTCATAAACTGCAATACCACGTTGTTCCTGCCAGAATTGATATTCCAGAAGCAAAATTAGCTGCTTTGAAAAGGGAACTTACTCACAACGGAGAAGAAATACTTACCTATCATAGGCAAGAACGGAAAAAAGACGATGCGCAGATTCGATTCGATGATAAGTGTAAAACGGCAGAGGAGATAGGACTACTTCATAGCTTCATCAATAATGATGGCATTGAAATTGATTTAACATCAGAAATTATCGAAATATATGGATATAGAAATGCAATTCATCTTGTTGCAGAGCAGCGGAAAGGCATTGAATACGAACTTGAATTAAGCAAGCGAGCATATCGTCGTATGCGCCCTTTTATCGATCAAATCAAAGCAAAGCTGAAAATAGACAAAAAAGGTATTTACGCAGACTAATTTGTTTTCTGAACTCGTTGATAAGCAAATATAAAATATTATTTGAAAGCAGGAAATCTTTGAAAGGTTTCCTGCTTTTCTTTTAACCATTTTTACAGAAAGGAGGCTGCCGATGGCAAGTTTACGGGACACCGTAAGAGAATATCAGGACGATTTACGAAGCGGCATTGCATGGCTGGCGTTCTGGCGGGAGGGCCGTTCATGGCACGGGGAAGCGTTTCATCTGGATATGAGCGACTATTTGTACCCGGAGGACAAAATGCGGCTTTCCGAGATACAGGCCGCAGACCCCAAGGCCGTTGTGGTGAACGGCTATTATTCCGGCTATCTAGGCGAGGAAATGAGCGTGGACGAGTTGGCCGCCGGAGTGCGCCACCACTACGAAAACGGCCTAAGTAATATCGCCCCGTTTATGGAGGCCCACGACGATGTGCTGCCCCCGGAGGTATTGGAGGAAGCGCGGGCCAAGGCCCATGAAGCGGGGTTGCCTTTTTATGAGTGCCCCTATAATGGCGAGGACATCGACCCGTATGTATATGACGGCAACATGAGCGTTGAGGACTACGAGCTGATGCACCGTCTGATGGAACAGGACAATGAAAGGAGTGATCGCGTGAACGAAGTATTTTCTATCCAGCTCCATAACCGTCAGCTCTACGAACAGGGCAAGGATGGCGTCTGGCTGGATATGCCTACTACAACGGAACAACTGCAAGCAGCCCTGCGGCAGATCGGCATTTCCGCCGACAATCCGCAGGATTTTTTTATCAACGGGTATTCCTACCCGGAGGGCCAGCGTCTTGCGCTGCCTTACGATATGGTGCTGGCCGCCGACGTGGACGAGCTGAATTTCCTTGCCGCCCGGCTGGGCCAGCTTGACGCCGCCGAGATCGCAGAGTTGAACGCCGCCCTACAAAATCCCAAGGGCGGCTTTGAAAATATCGGTCAGATCATCGACTTTACTGAAAACGCGGACTACTATGTGCATCTGCCGGATGTGCATACCGCCGCCGCATTGGGCGACTACTACCTGAACCGTTCCGGCATGGTGGATATGCCGCAGGAATGGAAATCCGGGATTGATACGACGCAGTTTGGCCGCTACATTGCCCAGCAGGAACAGGGAGCCTTTACCGAGTATGGTTATATCGTGAAAAGCGGCGACGAGTGGCAGCGCATCCATGAGGGCCAGCCGGTGCCGGAGGAATACCGGGTAATGGCCTTTCCCCAGCCGGAGGTTATGCGGGACGAGATCAAGACCCGGCAGGCGTCGGGATTGACTGCCGAGGCCC
>ERZ780223.2860-NODE-2860-length-13885-cov-5.931381_pt1 | contig 13885 bp, 10 predicted proteins | sample MGYA00511016_ERZ780223 | MGnify/ENA primary metagenome ERZ780223 (study PRJEB29588, sample SAMEA2159032) | human gut metagenome | biome: human gut; feature: human-associated habitat; material: faeces | place: Denmark | collected 2008/2010 ... | reverse complement strand
GATCTATAACAAGCATAACCGCAGCTACTTTGAAGCACTTGAAGTAAAAGCTGAGGAAATGGCTAAGAAGTATGATTGTCCCTTTGTGGATAATGAAATGCCTTATGGCAGAGTCCCGCAGGGACATCCGGTGATCGTGGATTATTTCTACCATGAGGAAATCCGAGGGACAGAAAATACCGGAAAAAGAAATCGTTAAACAGAAATTTGACCGAGCTCTTTGAACGAGGGAGACTCCTCGTCCGAAGAGCAAGAAGGTGCAGCCGAGAAAACTTGGAGCAATTCCGGTTTGTCGAACAACAAACGAATCACTTTTATCACACCACCAGGGAGAAATCCCCGGTGGTATTTTTATGCCCGGAAGGAGGTGGTTTTCATGATCCCGGTGCTTTATTTGCCCAACGCTGCGGACTTTTCGACATTCGGCCTTGGTGTGATGACGGATACCATTTCCTGCGAAGTGACCGAAGAGCGAAACGGTGTGTTCGAGTGCTTACTCAAATATCCGGTCAGCGGTCAGCACTACGGGCTTATCACCAAGGAGTGCATCATCAAGGCAAAACCCAATGACACCGCCGCCGACCAGGCATTCCGCATTTACCGTATCACGAAGCCGCTCAACGGTATCGTCACCATCTACGGTCAGCACATCTCCTATGACCTCGCCAATGTGCCGGTGCTGCCGTTTTCGACGGAGAGTCGCTCTCCTCAGCTCATTCTCTCGCAGCTCCTTGCCGGAGATACACGCTTCACGGGCTGGACGGACTGCTCGGATGCAAAGGCGTTTTCCGTCACGCAGCCGAAAAGCGTCCGTGCCTGCCTCGGAGGTACGGAAGGCTCAATGCTCGCCAAATGGTACGGCGAATTTGAGTGGGACAACTTCACGGTAAAGTTCCATTCGCACCGTGGGCAGAAAACCGGCGTGGTCATTGAATACGGAAAGAACCTCACCGCATTGGAGCAGGACGAAGACAACAGCGGAGTGTATACCGCACTGCTCCCGTATGCCGTGTACACCCCGGAAGGCACGGACACCGAAACGGTAGTCACGCTGCCGGAGGTCACGCTCCCCATTGTGACTTCGGAGATCGTCCGGGCGAAAACGCTCATCATGGATTTCTCCGACCAGTTTGACGGAGTTGTGACCGAGGAAGCCCTCAGAGCCAAAGCCAACAGCTACATCAAGGCCAATCCGCTGGGAGCGACCATTCCCACGGTGAAGGTGTCCTTTGAGCCGCTCTGGAAACAGTCGGAGTATTCGGCACTCCTGGAGCGGGTCAACCTCTGCGATACCGTCACCATTCGGCATTCACTGCTTGGTGTGAGCGTGTCGGCTATGGTCATTGAAACCGTGTACGACACTCTTGCCGAACGGTATGTGAGCATTTCCCTCGGTCAGAGCAAGTCCAGTATGATCACCACCATCTCCGAGGTGCAGTCCTCGGTTGATAAGGTGGAATCCACGGTGGGACGCTTTCCGAAGCTGCTCCAAACCGCCATCGGCAAGGCCACCGGGCTTATCACCGGCCAGAGCGGCGGCTATGTGGTTATTAACACAGACAGCGAAAGCGGGCAACCCTACGAGCTGCTCATTCTGGACGCTCCCTCCATTGACGAAGCTGTGAATGTCTGGCGGTGGAATGTGGGCGGCTTAGGCTTTTCCCATAATGGCTACAACGGCCCCTACGAAACCGCCATCACGGCAGACGGTCAGATCGTCGCAGACTTCATCACCTCCGGCTCACTGGTGGCGAACATCATCAAGGCCGGTGTCATCCAGTCGCAGGACGGCTCGTCATGGTGGGATTTGGAGAGCGGCGAAGTGGTACTCCGTGCGTATGCCACCAGCAAAGAGGTCACCGAGGTCAGCGACCGCATTACCACCATTGAGGAGCAGAAAATGCTCCGGCTGGTTATCATCTCGTCCAACGGGAACATCTTCAAAAACGGCAATGTGAAAACACTGCTTTCCGCCAAGGTGTACTCCTGGGACGAGGACATCACCGACACGCTGGATGCCAACCAGTTTGTCTGGACAAGGGTGTCTGAGGATACGGAAGCGGACAAAGTCTGGAACGAGCAGCATTTCGGTGGCGCAAAGTCCGTGGTCATCACCGGTGCGGATGTCAAAATCCGCGCCACTTTTTATTGTGACCTCATCGACACCACGACCAGGCAGAGCCTGTTATAACGGAGGAATTCACTATGGCAACCGCAGAACCCACAACAGAAGCCGGCACAGTGTCCGGTTCAGATACAACAACTTCAAAGGAGACTTCTCACATGAGCAAAGCACAAGGCCAGTTTACCATCATCGACTACAATGACGCACTAACGCTGACGGGGTACATCGGCTCAAACCTCGCCAAGACTCAGATGTATAACCCCGACAACGGCAGTTATACCCCGGACTGGAAAACGAAGAACCTCGTTCTGACGCCCAGCCTGTATGTTATCGGCACCACCGCCGACCAGATCGCCACCGCCAATGTCACCTCGGTCAAGTGGTATGTGGGCGACAGCAACACTGCCATTACCGCAGGTACGAACTACGCCCTCAGTGGTGCCAAGAGCCACATCCTCACGGTCAAGGCCAATGTCATGGCGGAGCTGCCCGGCATCGACTATCGCTGTGTCATCACTTACAAGGACGAAAGCACCGGTCTGTCGCTGACCCATCCGCTGACCATTTCCTTCTCCCGTGTGGTCAACGGTTCCGGCATCGTCGACCTGCTGGTCACCACACCCAACGGAAATGTGTTCAAGAATGAGGAGGTCGCCAGTCTGACCGCCAAGGCCGAGCTGTGGCGCGGCTCTACGGTAGACACCACCAAGGTCAGCTACAAGTGGGCGGTCATGGACGCTTCCGTCACCGCTACTTCTTCCACCGGCTATGATGCAGACTTCGGTATCGGCTGGCGCAAGCTCTCGGATACCGCCGACAAATACACTGGCACGGCCACCAATACCCTCACGGTCTACGCCGCAGCGGTGGACAGCTACGCCGTGTTCAAGTGCTGTGCCCAGGACACGGATTCCGCATCGGCTTCTTATAACACGAAGTTTTTCGATGTGGCGACCTTCATCGACAACTCCGACCCGCTGCAGATCATCGTCACCTCCACGGGCGGCGATGTGTTCAAGAACGGCCAGGGCACGACCGTGCTGACCGCCGTCTGCTACCAGGCGGGCTCCGAGGTAGATGCGGCCGGAAACGGCAGTTACACCTGGACGAAGTACAACAAAGACGGTGTTGTCGATACCTCTTGGGGTACCAACGGCAGCAAGACCGGCAAGACCCTGTCGGTGTCCAGCACCGATGTGGATACCAAGGCAACCTTTATGGTCGTTGTGGCACTTTGAGGAGGTGGTGAGATGATCGCATCGGCACAGTTCACGATTATCAGTCTCTGCGATGTGGTCACCTCGGACACGCCGCCGGAGAACCCCTATGAGGGGCAGCTCTGGGTGGATACTTCCGTGACCCCGCCGGAAACGAAGATATGGGACGGAAACAAATGGGTGGTGCAGAACGACATTGAAACGATTCGCACCACCATTTCCATTCTGACCGAGAAGGATGCACAGTTCCAGCAGACCATCGACGGGCTGAACAGCTATGTGGCGACCCTTACCGAAACGGTGGAAACAGTGTCCAACGACCAGGGCGTCCTGGAGGAACGGGTGCTGAACTCCGAAAGCCGTGTTTCGGAATTGGAACACACGGTGAATGGACTGTCCGTCACCATGCAGGAGCAGTACATCGGCGGCATCAACTATGTGCAGAATTCCTCCGGGCTGAACGGCATCACGGATGATTGGAGCTACTCCGGTACGGTGAAAACGGATGCCTCCACGGATACGCAAAACAACACCATTTCCGACTCCTGCTTTGTGCTGGGCGCATACTCCTCGTTGTCGCAGTACATCCGAGGGGTGGTTCCCGGCACTTATACGATCTCGGTTCGGGCAAAGAAAACCTCGACCATGTCCGGGTATTTCTATGTGACCTACAACGGGAACAAGACCAAGTACCTGTTCAATAAGTCTACGGCGTTTGACTGGACGGATTACTCCGTAACGCTCACGGATGTGACCGACCCCACGTTGCGAATCTACTGCTACTGTCGGGATGCGTCCATCTACCTCGCCGACATCATGATCTCCGAAGGGGCGATCCCCCGAAAGTGGACACCCGCACCCAACGAAATCTACACGCAGGAGGTTAAGATCGACAAGCGGGGCATCGAGGTATCCAACAGCGCATCGTCTCAGCGGACGGTCATCACGAACACGGAGTTCGCCGGTTATTACAACGATGAGGTGATCTTTACCCTGAACAAGGACGAAACGCAGACTAAGAAAACCACGGTGGACGGCGAGCTGACCGTGGGCAAAACGAAGTTTGTCCCGATGCCGACGGCGTCCGAAGGGCTGAACATCGTCATTCTGGATTAAGGAGGGAAAGCTATGGCAACTTGGAAAAGCGCGGCATACGATGGGCGCTATCTTCAACTGGACATTTCAGAAAGCGTGAATGTGGTCGGTAACAGCTCGACACTTTCCTGGACGCTGACCTCTACCGGTGGCGCATCCACTTACTACACCATTGACACGACCACTGTAACGATCAATGGTACGACCGTATACTCAAAGGACCGTACCTATTGGGATGACCGTGTTTTCCCGGCAAAGAAAGGTTCTGTCAGTGGCACGATTATTGTGGCTCACAACAGCAACGGCAGCAAAACGATTGCGGTCGGATTCTCGACCCGTGTTTATATCTACGGTTCACAGGAATACGGCGGCAGCATGACGCTGACTACCATCGACCGTTCCGCACCTACCGTGACCTTCAGTACATCGAATGTCACGGCAAACGGGTTCAAAATCTCCGCGGCATCCTCGGCCACGGCGGACGTCTGGCAGTACAGTACAAACGGCGGCTCAGGCTGGACGCAGTTCTCAACAACTGCAGGGACAAGTGCAAGTATAACGCTCTCCTCGCTTTCGCCGAACACCAGTTACACGGTGAAGGTCAGAGCAAGGCGGCAGTACAACCATGTCTACGGCACTTCCGGCAGTTCCACGGTCAAGACGCTGGGCGGTGCTGTGGTGAATAGTGTCAACACGGTGACGGCGGACAATGCCACGGTTTCCATTACCATCAATGTGACCGTGTACGAAGCATCCTACACCAATACGCTGGTGCTCAAAAACGGCAGCACGACCATCTTGACTATTTCCGGGCTTTCCTGGTCGAAGGGCACGGCGAACCGCACGGTCACGCTGACATCGGCGCAGAGGACAACGCTGTTGAACGCTATGGCGTCCATCAAGTCCTTTATAGGCACCTTTGCGGTTTCGTCTTACAGCGGCTCTACACAGATCGGCAGCACTTCAAGCAAAACCGCCACTGTACTGACCACGGCAACCAATTCTGCTCCGACCATAAGCGGATTCACTTATGCCGACAGCTACACGACCACAAAGAACCTCACGGGCAACGACCAGCTGTTCGTGCAGGACTACTCGACCCTCAAGGTCACGCCCGGAACGGCAACTGCAAAAAACGGTGCCAGTATTTCCAACTACACAGCTTCCTGCAACGGGCTGTCATCCTCTAACACTACCGGCTCTGCCTTATCTGTTGGAAAGATCGCCAAGTCCGGCAGCGTAACGGTCACGCTCACGGTCACGGACTCCCGCGGTTATACCGCCAGCGTTTCCCAAACTATTACGGTCATCCCATACGCAAAGCCGAAGGTGTCCTCGGTGACGCTCCGACGAACCAACGACATTGAAGCGGAAATGCAGCTCAAATTCAGCGGCTCTATTTCTGCTGTGACCGTAGACGGGACGCAGAAAAACAGCGTGGTTTATGTGCGGTATCGGTACAAGAAAACCAGTGAGAGCAGTTACGGCAGCTACACCAGCATCTATTCCGGCACGACAAAAAGCGGAACCTCTTTTAGCTACTCCAATTTGGAACTGTGCAATCTGGATGCCAACAGTTCCTACGACCTTCATCTACAGATCCAAGACAAGCTCTATTCTTTGAGCAGTCTGGATCTGTATTTTACTGTTCCGCAGGGTACGCCGCTCATCGCGCTGCGGAAAAAGAAGGTCGGCATCAACACGCCGGATCCGCAGGCTACACTGGATGTTGCCGGGGATATGCGGGTGGATGGCTCAACCCTTGCGGATTTTGTCATTCAGCACGGGACAAGCGGCATCTGGACTTACCGCAAATGGAAGAGCGGTACAGCAGAATGTTGGGGTCAGTATTCCTTTACGACTGCCATTTCAACGGCATGGGGCGTGCTCTATGAGAGCGGCGCAATTGCGCTCCCTAATTTTCCATTTACCTTCGCGGAAATTCCTCATGTCCATATCTCCACGGAGAACAGCAATTACGCCATGTTTGTGGAGCGAGGCAGTTCGAGTAGCTGGTCTACAACGACCAACCCCGGAAAGATATTTGCCGTAAGACCAAATACGGTACCATCGGCAACCTACAAAGTATCAATCTATGCTATCGGAAAAGTGTGACGCTCCGGCGTCACTTTTTTCATACCCATTTTTTATTTCAAAGGAGGACAAACAACATGAAAGAATTCTGGACGACCATTCAGGTGGTGTTCGCCGGAATCGGCGGCTGGCTGGGATGGTTCTTGGGAGGATGTGACGGCTTGCTTTATGCGCTTCTGGCTTTCGTAGTCATCGACTACATCACCGGCATCATGTGCGCCGTGGTGGACAAGAAGCTGTCCAGCGAAGTCGGCTTCAAGGGCATTTTCAAAAAGGTGCTCATCTTCGCCCTGGTCGGCATCGGGCATATTCTCGACACCCGCGTCATCGGCAGCGGCTCGGTGATGCGTACCGCCGTCATTTTCTTCTACCTGTCGAATGAGGGTGTGTCCCTGTTGGAGAACGCCGCATACCTGGGACTTCCCATCCCGCAGAAGCTGAAATCCGTGCTGGAGCAGCTTCATGACCGCAGTGAAAAGGAGGATGAATAATATGGCTTACACGAACAGCCTTCTGGTGTCCTACACCAAGCTCAGCCCGAACCACTCCGGACAGCGCACCCACAGCATTGACCGCATCACGCCGCACTGCGTGGTAGGTCAGTGCAGCGTGGAAACGCTGGGCAACATCTTTTTGCCGACCTCACGGCAGGCAAGCAGCAACTACGGCATCGGCGTGGACGGTCGGGTCGGGATGTATGTGGAAGAGAAAAACCGCTCCTGGTGCTCCTCCTCCGCAGCCAACGACCAGAGAGCTATCACCATCGAGTGTGCCAGCGACAACACCGAGCCTTACGCTTTCAAGGATGTGGTGTACAAGAGACTCATCGAGCTTTGCACCGACATTTGCAAGCGCAATGGCAAGACGAAGCTGCTCTGGCTGGGGGATAAGGCCAAGACGCTGAACTACACTCCGAAGTCTGACGAGATGGTGCTGACCGTCCACAGATGGTTTGCGAACAAGAGCTGCCCCGGCAACTGGATGTATGCCCGCATGGGCGATTTAGCATCCAAGGTCACAGCAGCTCTCGGCGGTGATGTAAAGCCTGCCGAACCCGCCAAGCCTACCGGGCCTATCAAGGTCGGTGACCTCGTGACCATCACGGGCAGTACCTATTATGGCGGCAAATCCATTCCCGGCTGGGTGAAGAAGCTCCGCTGGTATGTGGTAGAGGTCAGCGGCGACCGCACGGTCATTAACAAGGACGAGTCCGGTAAGTACGCCATTATGTCGCCGGTCAAGACCTCTGCGCTCGCCGTGGCAGGCACGAAACCCTCCGAGGATTACCGCATCCACACCGTGGTGCATGGTGACACCCTCTGGGCAATCGCAAAGAAGTATCTCGGCAACGGCAGCCGCTATAAGGAGATCGTCAGTCTGAACGGGCTGAAAAGCAATGTCATCTACAGCGGTATGAAGCTCAAGATCCCGAATAAGTAAACCGAACCTCATCACACGCCCTCTGTGGAAAATTCCGCAGAGGGCGTTATTTTTTTTGCCCATTTTACCCTGACAAAAGTGCCTTTTCTCTGGGTATAGCGAGAAACGCTATTTCTCAGGAACGAGGTATCACTATGACAGACATGGAACGCTCACGAATTGTGGAACTCCAACACCAGGGCTACGGGTATAAGAAAATATCCGCTATAACAGGGCTACCGCTAAACACAGTAAAGTCCTTTTGCGCCAGGCATCCTGTGCAGATCAAAGAGCTACCGAGCTCAAATGCCCTGTGTCGAAACTGCCTGGCTCCGCTTGAGCAGACACCGCATAAACGGAAAAGGATGTTCTGCTCCGATGCTTGCCGAATGGCGTGGTGGAACGCGCACCCTGAAAGTGTGCAACGAAAAGCGTACTACACACTCACTTGCCGACATTGCGGGAAGCAATTTGAAAGCTATGGCAACAGCCATCGGGCGTTCTGCTCCCGTGACTGCTATTTGAAATTCCGCAGGAAGGAGACCGACCATGATTGATTACGATAAGCGTCTGTTTGCCTACCAGATGGCGATGGCACTCGCCCGGAGTATGCGTTCCAAGGGGCTGATATCAGCCAAAGAGTACGCTAAGATCGATACAATTATAGCCAATAAATACGGCATATCTTCGTGTAGTATATTCCGCTGAAATCGCTGGATATATCGTGTTTTTAGAGGTAATATGTCACACACCAAGGGAGGTGAATCAAATGGAGAGAGTTGTAGAAAGGGTCGATGCCCTAATACCCGCACAGCCGAAAGCTTTGCGTGTTTGCGCTTATGCCCGTGTTTCCACAGGAAAGGATGCCATGCTGCATTCGCTGTCCGCTCAAGTCAGTTATTACAGTAAAATGATTCAGAGCCACAACGGGTGGATGTACTGCGGCGTTTACAGCGATGAGGCTGTGACCGGCACAAAAAGAGAACGAGCCGGGTTTCAGCACATGATTGAGGAGTGCCGCCAAGGGAACATCGATCTTGTTATTACGAAGAGCATATCCCGTTTCGCCAGAAATACGGTGACGCTTCTTCAGACTGTCCGAGAGCTGAAAAGCCTGGGCGTAGATGTGTTCTTTGAAGAGCAACACATCCACACCATGAGTGCGGACGGTGAGCTGATGATGACCATCCTGGCGTCCTACGCACAGGAAGAGAGTTTGTCAGCCAGTGAAAATCAGAAATGGCGTGTCAGAAAAGCCTTTGAAAACGGAGAAATCATCAACCTCCGCTTTTTGTTCGGCTATGACATCACACCGGACGGCATAAGGGTGAATGAGGTGGACGCTGCCATCGTCCGAGAGATATTTGCACGGTTCAACGGCGGCGAGAGCATGAGTTCCATCTGCCGTGACCTTGATGCCAGAGGACATAAAGGCGTTCTCGGCGGCACATGGTGTGCGGAGCGGATGCGGAATACCTTATCCAATGAAAAGTACCTCGGCAATGCGCTCCTGCAAAAGCGATACCGCAACAATCATATTGAAAAGAAACTGTTGCCGAACCGAGGAGAGCTTCCGATGTACTATGCCGAGGGAACGCATGGGCCAATCATCGACCAGGCAACATTTGATAAGGCACAGGAGCGGCTCAGAATACTGGCGCAACAGACTTCCAACCGCAAAAAACCGACTCATTCAGCTTTTTCGGGACTGATTCGCTGCGGACTGTGCGGCAACACATATAAGCGCGTCACTTACCGCAAAAAGCATTACTGGAATTGCACTACATTTCAAACCAAAGGTAAATCTGAATGTGCTGCTAAGCGGATTCCAGAAGAAACGCTCGAAGTCCTCACCTGCGAGGTGCTGGGAGAGGGCAGCATCGACAGCGATATGGTCAGAAGCAAAATAACGGCAATCAGAGCAGAGAAAAACAATGTGGTCGTGTACTGCATGGACGACGGTTCTGAAATCGTTAAACGATGGAAAGACCGCTCCAGAGCAGAAAGCTGGACGCCTGAAATGAAAGAAAAGGCACGACAGCGGGCATTACAGGCAAGGAGGAAAAAGGAATGAACAGAACAGCAGCACGGTCGGTCACAGTCATTCCGCCGACCATCAATCCGCTGACGCACCTTTCCAGGGTGGCTGTACAAAAACGGCGGGTCGCAGGATACGCAAGAGTGTCCACAGACAGCGATGAGCAGTTCACCAGCTACGAGGCACAGGTGGATTACTACACGCAATACATCAAACACAATCCCGAATGGGAGTTCGTAAAGGTATATACCGATGAGGGCATTTCCGACACGAATACCAAGCATCGCATCGGCTTTAATGAAATGATCGCCGATGCCATGTCCGGTAAAATCGACCTCATCGTCACAAAGTCGGTCAGCCGCTTCGCCCGAAACACGGTTGACAGCCTGGTTACCATCCGCAAACTGAAAGAAAAAGGCGTAGAAGTCTACTTCGAAAAAGAGAACATCTACACCTTTGACGGCAAGGGCGAACTGCTGCTTACCATCATGTCGAGCTTGGCACAGGAAGAAAGCCGCTCCATATCCGAGAATGTTACCTGGGGACAGAGAAAACGGTTTGCCGATGGAAAGGTCAACCTCCCATACAAGCAGTTCCTCGGCTATCGCAAAGGAGCGGACGGTTTTCCAGAAGTCGTTCCGGAGGAGGCAATCGTTGTCCACCGGATTTATACTCGATTCATGGAGGGGTTGACGCCGGGGGCCATTGCAAAGGAACTGACAGCAGATGGGATTCCGACTCCATCGAGAAAACAACGCTGGCAGACCAGTACAGTGGAAAGCATCCTTCAAAACGAGAAATACAAGGGCGCTGCACTCCTTCAGAAATGCTTCACGGTCGATTTCCTCACGAAAAAGAGGAAGGTCAATGAGGGAGAGGTGCCGCAGTATTATGTGGAACACAGCCATGAGCCGATAATTACGCCGGAAGAGTTCGACAAAGTTCAGACGGAGCTTGCGCGGCGCAAGCAGATCAGCCGTCAGTACAGCGGAAAGAGCATTTTTTCTTCCCGCATCGTCTGCGGGGACTGCGGTTCCTACTTCGGCTCGAAAGTCTGGAACTCGACCTCAAAATACCGCAGGGTCATCTGGCAATGCAACGGCAAATTCAAGGGTGAGCACAAATGCGAAACGCCGCATCTGGACGAGGAAACCATTAAAGCGCGGTTCGTGACCGCCCTTAACGCTATCATCGAAAGCAAAGACAACATCCTTGAGGATTGCCGATTGATGCAGGCTACGCTGACGGACTGTACGGGTATTGATAAGGAAATCCAGACCCTGCTTGAGGAGATCGATGTGGTGACCGAACTGACAAAACGCTGCATTGCAGAGAATTCGCAAACGGCGCAGAACCAGGAGGAGTACACCGCCCGGTACAATGGGTTTGTGGAGCGGTACGAAAAAGCCAAGGCACAGCTTGAACAGCTCCGTACCACAAAGGCTGAACGGGAAGCCCAAGCAGAAGCCATCGGAGCGTTTATGTTTGCGGTGCAGGAATTAGATACCATTACCGAGTTTGACGAAAAGCTCTGGCTGACCATCATCGATACGGTAACCATCCACACAGACGGACGGATGACCTTCAAATTCCAGGGTGGTAAAACGTTCACTTCTTATTCACCTGATAGTATTTCTCGGCGATCGAGAAGTAGAAATCACCGTCGCACTTGGCGCGCGACATCAGAGCCACGGCCTGCGAAAGCAGCGCCTCGTCGTCGGGAGCGGCGGCCAGCTTGCCCTTGAAGAGTCTTTCGAGATTCTCGCAGCTTGCGGCGCCGCTCAATCCGAACGCAGCGTCGAACTGGCTCTTGTACTCGGCGGCAGCGGGGTTCTTCTCGAAGAACGGCGTCAGAAGGTCGTACTCGGCGATGATCTCGTCGGGCATCACCTCGTCGGTATTCCTGTAATCGTCGCAGAGGTTCGAGAAATAGGCCACGACGGTCTCGGGATCGGTGTTGTCGCCGCCGGCCTCGATGGCTGCGCGGAACGCTTCGCGGATACCCTTGCGGTCGGCGGGTTTGTACATCAGATACTCACGGGCCTTGCGGTCGAGGATATAGGGCGTGCCGTACTTGGGATGGTCGCCGAAATACTCGTTGCGCAGGTCGTAAACGATCATCAGCGAGTCGGTGTAGGTGTTTTTCTCGGCGATGCTCTTGGCGCGCGCGATCTTGTTCTTATAAAGCGTGATACCGCGCACAAAGGTATTCTGCGAAGCCTTCGGACATTTGTCGAGCAGCTCCTTGAGGTAATGCGCGGCAGCGTTGTAATCCTTGTTGTCGAGCGACTCCTTGAGGAAGTTGCTGTTCAGAATGTTCTGCTCCCGCTCCTGAGGAGTGTCACCCCAGACCGCGTACTTCGGATCACTGAAATCTTGCTGTGCCATCGCTGCGACTGCAAAAAGCGCACACGCAGCAGAAAGCAGAAATTTAACGTTTTTCATCGGTCAGATTAATTTTTGTGTTTCTATCTTTTATTTTTGCTTGCCTGTCACATTAATCGAACTTGGAGCGCATGAACCAATATTCGCCGTTCTCCATCTGTCCCGCGAAGAGCGTGAAGCCGATCGCAAACTTGAAATACTGCTGCCGGACCAGCCCCAGGCGGTCGGCGATGTTGTAACCGCGGCGACCGTACTCGACGCCGATGTCGATGGCCGAGAAGGCACCGCGCCTCACCGGAATGCCGATGCCCGCCGTCACGGCGTACTGCGCAAGCTTGTCCCCGTTGAACGTCTGGTTGTAGGCTCCGTAGCGGAAACCCGCACGGTAGGACCAGCGTTTGAGGAAGTGACGCGCATCGTAACGGTTCGGGGTGTATTCCACACCCATCTTGATCGTGCTCGTATTGGTGTAGGCCACCTTGTATTCCGTCTTGTTCTCCCCGCTGCCGCTGGTTCCCGTCATCTCGTAGCCCGAGTTGCGGCCGCCCCAGTTCTGGAACACATAATCCACGCCGACGGCCCACCTGCCGGTCTGGTAATAGGCCCCCACGGCCAGCTGCCGGGGCAGCACCAGCTTCAGGTGCGTCGTATCGCCCTTGACGACCGTGTTGTACAGGTCGCCGATATAGAGTTTTTTCGTCACCTCCGGGTTCAGGTCGCCGCCGAAGTCGTACGTCGCGCCGAAGGTCAGGATGCGCTTCGCGTTCAGAATCGCGTTCCACTGCACGCCGACCTGCCCCTTGATGCTCGAAATGCTGTAATTGTCCTGCCCCACCGTCGAGGTGAAGGTTCCCTCGCCCGTAATGGCGGTCGGGGTCATCACGAACGTACGGTCGATGTCGCCCCAGTAATACTGTGCGGCGATACCCACCGAAAAATTCTTGAACGGCTCCCAGCCCAGGCCGACCTTGACCTCCGTCACGTCGCCCTCGCCCTGGTAGTTGTACTGAATATTGCCGACGTTGGCGTAAATGGGGTCTTCGGGATCGTATTCGTGATAATACTTGGTCCTGTAACCCACCGAACTGTAAGGCGTGAGGCTGAAACCGAGTCCCAGCCGCTTCGCCACCGGCATCTGGAAAGCGATGTCGTGAAAGTTGAACGTGTTGTAGGCCGTCCGTTTCCCGACGCCTCCGACCGTCTGGGCGTTGTAGTAGTTCTGCCCCTCCAACCCGAAGTTGAAAAGGAAAGTCTTCTGCGGAGCCGCGCTGTAAGCCGCGGGGTTGAGCAGGTTGACCGTACTCACCGAACGCATGGCCACACCCGCACCGCCCATCGAGCGCATCTGCAGCGTACCGGGGGTATTCTGTTCGCCGATGCCGTACATCGTATAGGGCGAGAATGCGTTAATACTGCTTGTCTGGGCCGAAACGGCAAAAGGAAACATCGCTGCAGCCGCGACAACCAGCTTAATCAAGGTGTTCTTCACTTGCATTGTACTCCAAAATTCTG
>ERZ780223.2831-NODE-2831-length-14009-cov-7.248244_pt1 | contig 14009 bp, 18 predicted proteins | sample MGYA00511016_ERZ780223 | MGnify/ENA primary metagenome ERZ780223 (study PRJEB29588, sample SAMEA2159032) | human gut metagenome | biome: human gut; feature: human-associated habitat; material: faeces | place: Denmark | collected 2008/2010 ... | reverse complement strand
CTATTTATTTTCTTTTAAAATATAAAGATAATGTTGTAATGAACAATATTAAGAAAAGACTGGGCAGACGGATACAAGAACTTAGGAAATCTAATAAACTTACTCAGGAGCAGCTGGCAGAGAAGATTGAAATCGGCACATCTAATATAAGTTATATTGAAACAGGGAAGTTCTATCCTACACCGGACACTTTAAGTAAAATTGCAAAAGCGCTGAATGTAGAAATCTATGAGCTTTATATGTTCGAACAATTAAAACCGATTGATGAACTGCGTACAGAACTAATCGGTGCTATCCGCGCAAATGACGATTTAACGCGTCTGATGTATAAATTCTATCTGAGCGTTAAATAATCTCTTTACCGACAATCGGCGCAATCTGTTTAATCTGTTTATAAAGAAGATCATACTGCCAGGGATATAATGATTGTGCACCATCACAAACGGCTCTATCCGGGTCATAGTGGACCTCAATAATTAAGCCGTCACATCCTGCTGCAACAGCAGCACGTGACATAGGTTCAACTTTATCTCTTAACCCGGTAGCATGCGACGGGTCTACGATTATAGGAAGATGGCTTAATCTCTTAATAACCGGTATCGCAGTTAAATCAAGAGTATTTCTTGTATATTTTTCGAAAGTTCTAATCCCCCTTTCACAAAGGATTACCTGATTGTTTCCTCCGGCCATAATATATTCTGCAGACATAAGCCATTCTTCATATGTTGAAGAAAGCCCGCGTTTTAGAATTATCGGTTTATGCGCATGCCCGAGTTCTTTAAGCAGATTGAAATTCTGCATATTTCTTGCGCCAACCTGAAGAATATCAACATATTTTTCAAACATTTCTAGCTGTGATACTTCCATAATCTCAGAAGTTACAGCCATGCCATGGTTATCAGCAACGCTTCTTATAATCTTTAATCCTTCTTCACCAAGTCCTTGAAAAGCGTAAGGGCTTGTTCTAGGTTTAAATGCACCGCCTCTGATAATCTTAACATTGGATTCAGAAAGCTCCTGTGCAGTTTCATCCATCTGGTCGTAAGATTCAATAGTGCAAGGCCCTGCAATCAAACCGGTGTATTTGTCCCCGAACTTAACCCCGTTAACTTCAACAACAGTATCCTTACCCTGACAGGCCCGCGCTGCAAGTTTGTAATTAGTTGATAATTTAATAACCTCATCTACACCGTGTAAAAGTTCAAAATCTCTCTGGTCAACTTCTTTTACACCAATAGCATGTACAACAGTTCGTGCTTCTCCATGCGATACACGCGCTTCAAACCCTTTTGATTCTATAAATAACTCTACACGCTTTATATCTTTTTCCGTAGCGTGGCTATTCATTACAACTAGCATTTTTATTCATACCTCCGGTAAATATTATTATATATAAAAAAGATTTTTAATGTTCAAATTTTTTATAAAATATGTTATAATCTGTAGCGTAATGACTATATTTGATGAAAACTTAATTCTGGAAACTATAAACATGATTAAGCTTCACAACTTCGACATACGAACTGTGACGCTTACAATAAGTTTGAGAAACTGTCTTTCCGAAGATGTTAACAAAGTCTGCGACAAAATTAAATACAAACTTGATAAATATGCAGGCAATCTTGTTAAATATGCGAATGATATTGAAAATGATTATTCCATACCTATTGTTAACAAAAGAATAGCAGTGACTCCAATTTCTCTTCTGGGTGAATCGTGCAGCCATAAGGATTATGTTAAAATCGCAAAAACTCTGGATGGCTGCGCTGATAGCCTTGGAATAGATTTTATCGGCGGATTTTCTGCACTAGTTGAAAAAGGTTTCACACAAGGAGATTTAGGACTTATTGAATCAATACCTGAGGCTCTTGCATCAACAAGCAGACTTTGTTCTTCAGTTAATGTTGCAACTTCAAAAGCCGGTATAAACATGGATGCGGTATTAAAAATGGCTGACATTATTAAGCAATCAGCAGAACTCACCGCTGACAAAGACGGACTTGGCGCAGCAAAGCTCGTAGTATTCTGCAACTCGGTAAGTGATAACCCGTTTATGGCAGGCGCATACTGCGGCTACGGAGAACCAGAATGTGCACTCAATATTGGTGTTTCAGGCCCTGGAGTAGTTAGAGCCGCTATTTTGGATTTACATAAAGATGCTGATTTAGGTGTACTTTCTAATAAAATTAAGCAAACTGCATACAAGATTACAACGACAGGTGAACTTGTTGGAAGAAAACTTGCCGAAAAACTCAATGTACCATTTGGCGTAATTGACCTTTCACTTGCCCCGACACCTGCTGTAGGCGACAGTGTTGCACAGATTTTTCAGGCAATGGGTCTTGAGCATGCCGGCGCACACGGAACAACAGCTGCACTGGCAATGCTTAATGATGCAGTTAAAAAAGGCGGAATTATGGCAAGTTCTTACGTAGGCGGATTGTCAGGCGCGTTCATACCTGTATCAGAAGATGCCGGAATGATTGAAGCGGCTGACAAGGGGTATTTAACTTTTGACAAGCTTGAAGCCATGACCTGCGTATGCTCAGTAGGACTTGATATGATTGCTATTCCGGGAGATACACCGGCTTCAACCATTGCAGGTATGATTGCAGATGAGATGGCTATTGGTATGATAAATAAAAAGACTACCGCAGTAAGGCTTATTCCGGCTCCTAACAAAAAAGTGGGAGAAAAAGTCGTATTCGGCGGGCTTCTGGGTGAAGCTCCTATTATGGATGTTAATAAGCTTTCATCCAAAAATTTTGTTGAAAGAGGCGGACGTATTCCAGCCCCTATACATAGTTTGAATAATTAAGGATAGACTAAAGTGGCAACGTTTAAAGACTTAGAAGACAGCTTAAAAAGTTTCATAACAGAAGAACAGTCAGATGCTCACAACATCAGAAATACAACTTTTACAAAGTACAATAATATAAAAATCTGGATGGATAGAGGAAGGTTTCAGGAACCTCATTTCATTGTTCGAATTTCTATCTCAGAAGGTGTATATTCTTTAAATGGATGTACAAAATTAAGCGGCGGACTTGGATATGAAGAGAGACTTGTGATAAAATGGTTTTCACGCATCGGAGTTAAGGACAAGTTAAAAGAACTCTGGGGCAGTGAAGATGATAACAAAGACAAGAAGAAATAAATAAGATGCAGTATAAGAATTTAGCTGTAAATCCGGTAAGTGTGGTATTGCAGCTTGTCGGAGCAAAGTGGAAAATCTTAATAATACAAGAACTCTTAAAAAAAGAGATGAGATTTGTCGAGTTAAAAAATAAAATCGGCTGTACAGCAAAAGTTCTTACCAATTGTCTTAAAGAGCTTGAAGAAGACGGATTAGTTGTCAGGGAAGAATACGAAGGCCTTCCTCCCAAAGTAGAATATTATCTTACAGATATTGGATACACATTAAGACCCGTAATTGATTCTATGCAAAAATGGGGTAAAGAGTATAAAAGGTTGAGAAAGTTGATGGAAAGGACTGGCTGCTCATTGGATTAGTAATTTGTTCAGAAGGGCTTCTGGAAGTAAGTAATATAGGTTAGTAGTATAGCGGGATGAAGCCCGCCAGGAGGGTATAAAATGGAAATTAAATATCTGGGTCATAGCGCGTTTGAGATTGAAACCGGCGGGAAAAAAATTTTAATAGACCCGTTTCTTGTTTGTGTACCGGATTATAAACCTGAAAACATTTACGACATTTTCGTAACCCATGCACACGGCGACCATCTAGGAAGTGCAATTGAAATTTCACAAAATAGCGGTGCACCGATTACGGCGGGGTACGAACTTGCTAATTACTGCGCCAAGAAAGGTGCAAAAACAAATGACATAGGACTCGGAAGCTGGTGTGAATACAGCTGGGGAAGGGCAGCCGCCGTTCCTGCGTTTCACTCAAGTTCAACTCCGGATGGTATCTATGGCGGCTGCCCTTGCGGATTTATTTTTGAAATAGAGGGTAAAACAATTTACCATGCCGGTGATACAAGTCTTAATTCCGAAATGAAAATGATAGGCGAGATTTATCAGCCTGATGTTGCAATGCTTCCAATCGGCGGGAAATACACTATGGACATTGAACATGCGGTAAAAGCTGCAGGATGGCTTGGTGCAAGCGAGATTATACCTATGCATTACAATACTTTTGATGCAATAAGCGTAGATATTTCTGATTTTGAACGCCAGATAAGAGAAATTGGCAAAATGCCATTAATTATGCAAATCAAAGCTTAACCTTTTGTTACATAAAAGTCAATTTTTTCCTGTTAATTGTTTTTATATATGTATAGGAATTAATAGGGATTAGGAGATTTAATTATGGCAGTCGGAGCAAGAGATTACATCGACAAGCTACTTGTCAAAAAATATGCAGACGAAAAAGTTGATAACCATGAAGCAATGGAGTCAATGATTAATCCTGATAAGATGCTGGAGGCAATGAACGATGTTGCTGCAATTCAGAGAAACATGTTTATGCTCTCACAAAAACTGTCCTCTGCGTGTTATGCAATAAATGCAAAATCAGCGAGATATCAGAAAAAAGAAATAAGTGAAGGCTAAATATTCTTATCTACAACAACTTTATGAAGCCCTCGCGGATGGTCAACATTTCTTTTAAGTTTTAATGCTGTTTCAAGAGCAAGCTGCTGGCAGATTACGACATTTGCAAACATTTGCTGGATTTCGTTTTCTGAAACAATATTTATATTGCAGTCCGGCTTAACTTCTTCTCCGGCAGGGCCGATTATAACAAGTTTCGGTTTATAATCCTCTTTAATCTTGTTAAGATTAGATACTGAGCGCTTTGAAATTTCATCCACCGCAATATAGATAAGCATAGAAGGATTATTCAAAACTGCAACATGCCCGTGCATAAATTCTCCCAGTATTGCGGCACTAATATTTTTATATGATGTTTCTTTAATTTTCAGGGCTGCCTCCTTTGCAAGGGAGTAAGAAATCCCGTCGGCAGTAATTACTATTGTATTTTCTTTTGCAAGAATAGCAGCAAGTTTCTTTATATCTTCGCGCTTTGCGAGAGCCTTATCTACTACGGCCGGAAGGCTGAATAATGATTTTTTATACCCGATAGTTGCGTTATCGCCGTGAATTTTCTCAACGAGCTTTAATGATATCAAAATCAGGCATAACATTTGCGAAGTAAACGATTTTGTTGCAGCAATTCCCTGTTCTGTACCGGCATAGCAGGCAACTTTATAATCGCATAAATTCCAGATTGTAGACTCTTCGTTATTAGTTATGCAAAGTGTGGCGAGATTAGAAAGCTCTTTAACTTTTTGAGCGGACTTAATAGTATCACTCGTTTCACCAGACTGTGTAATAAAAATATAGAGTGTATTTTCATCATGCGGAATAACATTCTTCAAAAGGAATTCGCTTGAATAAATCGCACGTGATTCAATTTTGGAGAATTTTTCCAGCAAATCAACTGCAAATCTCGCACAATGGTATGAAGAACCGCTTGCTACAAGGATAATTTTTGTAATATTATCCGGCAAATCAATCTTAATTTCGCCTGTTTCAGGGTTAATATATTTCATCAAAATATACGGAATGATTTTTGTTTGTTCAATAATCTCTAATTCCATATTTGTTTTTACATTTTTTTTGAACATAAGCTCTCCAATCGTGATTTCAGCATTTTCATTTCTTCGCGCGTAAGAAAAGATGAAAATCTTATAAATTCATACATTGCATCATCATACGAGTACTGCCCTCGCTCAACTTTCTGCATCCACTCTCTAACTTCTTTTGTAATCATAATAGCGTAAACCTCAGTGCTACGCACGTAGACCTATTGTCGGCAGACAACTGCAACCCTCCAGTATTATCTTGCGACTCCTGGTCTGCCTCAGCGCTATTCTCCCTTAGCCCCTTGTGGGATAATGATTGCGGAATCACATCATTCCACATTGCTTTCGGCCTTACCCATACTTCGCCTGTTTCAACAGACTGGTAAACTACCATATCCTCAAGCGTTTCTGAATGCCTGCCCAGTGCGATAATTTTATAAACATTACCTTTATAATGCCTGTATGTTTTGCCTATTGTTATCTCTTGCATAAGTTGATTATAACATGTTTTTGTAGTTTAACATAAGAGTATAAATAAAAAGAAGGGTGAAAAATATGTACAAAATCGGATTTATAGGCTCTGGCAAAATGGCCGGCGCAATTATTAAAGGACTTATCAAGACAAGTTTTGCAAAGCCGGAAGAATTAATTGCAACACAGGCAGAAACAGAAGGGATTGATGAAAAATCCAGAGAGCTTGGAATAAAAATTATCTTAGATAACAAGGAGCTGGCCCAAAATTCCGAAGTCATATTTATAGCAACAAAGCCAAATCAGGCTGCTGATGTTCTTGAAGAAATAAAACCTTTTATAACTTCTGATAAACTTATTGCTTCTATTGCAGCAGGAGTTACAACAGAAAAACTGGAATCACACCTTCCTGAAAACACAAGGGTAATAAGAATTATGCCAAACACACCGGCACTTGTAGGAGAAGGCATGAGCGGAATGGTTGGCGGAAAACACGCAAAAAAAGAAGATCTAGACTATATTTATAAATTGCTTTCAACCATCGGAAAATGCATTGTCGTAGATGATGAAGCCCAGATTGATATAGTAACAGCAATTTCAGGTTCAGGCCCTGCTTTTTATTACAAAGTAATAAATGAAATAGCAAGAGCCGGCGAAAAACTTGGATTGGATTACGAGAAAGCCTTGTTATTAAGTATTCAAACTGCAATCGGCTCGGCAAAAATGGCATTAAACCGCGAAATTTCTATGGAAGAACTTATCTCTAACGTTGCAACAAAAGGCGGCTGCACACGTGTTGGAGTTGATTGTATGGATAAATATGATACAGAAAAACTCTTTTACGATGTAATAAAGAGTACAACAGAAAAAGCATGTGCTTTAGGGAAATAGTAAACTTTTTCTCCCTCTCCTTAGGGAGAGGGATGGGGTGAGGGATTATCACCTCAGAAAGCCTCAACTATTTCAGGCTTCAATCATTTCATTCAAAATATCATCAAAAACGCTCTGCCAGTTTCCTATTGAATGCTGACGGAATAGTTTTACGCTGTTATACCAGTCGCAAACACTCAAATCTGTATGCCATCTCCAGTTAACTTCGTAAGGAAGAATAACCCAGCATGGAATGCCCATTGCACCTGCAAGATGCGCTAAGGAAGTGTCGTTACAGATAACAATATCAAGATTGCTGAGTGCAGCAGCAGTCTGCCCAAAATCAATTAAGTCTTTGCCGACATCAATAATTCCATCCAGTTCTTTTGCATCTTCGGAACCTTCAAAAGTCTGGAATGAATAGTATTGCGTATTTTCTACTTCCATAAGCGGTTTAAAGAACTTTGTCGGAATAACCCTATCTTGATCATAATAAGTATTTCCCTGCCATTTTATGCCGACTTTTATCTTATCATTATTAAAATATTTCTTCTTAAATTCCTCCGCAAGCTCTTTATTCGGACGAATATACCCTTCAGGATACGCAAAAACTTTATCTCCCTTTAATCCCAGCAGATACGGAAGACTTAAAAGCGGAGCATGCACATCAAAATTCATATCACATTCAGGAATATACTTATCAATAACAACATCAATACCTAACGGATTATCTCTAAATAGCGGTACAAGCTGTTTTTGCGGTAAGAATAAAAGCTTCCCGCATCTGTTAGCAAGCAGCGGAAGGTATCTGCTGAACATTATTACATCGCCAAACCCGGCTTCGTAATAAACATAAATTGTTTTATTTTTTATATTTTCACCCTTCCAGAGAGTTTCTTTAGTAGCCTTATTCGGATAAGTTTTATTTTGAAGTGCCGTAGCAGTTTCCCTGCAAAGACGGGTTTCAAAGAGTTTCAATCCCTTATCATAATTCTTTGTACGCATAAGCGCTAGACTCAAAAAGTAATCTGTATCAATATCATTAGGTCTTATTTTCTTACATATTTTTAAAGCAGAAAGCGCATTTTCTGTTTCTCCCTCAATACTGTAGAGGTGGGATAGATTAAACCATGCAAGATAAGAACCCGGATTGATTTTAAGAGCTTTATCGTAGAATTTTATTGCAGCTTTTATATTCTTAGTTTTTTTATTTGCAAGCGCAATGTTGAACAGAAGCGAAAAATTATCCGGAAATTTCTCCAGCACTTCTTTTTCTCTTGCAACAATCTGTTTAAACAGGCCGGCTCTTACATAAGCCTGAAAAAGAGTTTCATAAAAATAAACATCAGGTTTAATTTCAACAGCTTTTTCAATCCAGTTAATTGCTGAAATTACATCATTCTGCTGAAGTTTCAGCACCCCGAGCAGATTAAAAACTTCTGCATTTTTACCGTCAATAGTCAGAACTTCTTGATAAGCGTTTTCCGCCTCATCAAGACACCCGTCTTGATGATATGTAAAACCAATATTAATTAATTTTTCAACTTCTTGATTTACAACGGACATAAAATTCTCTCTTCCTAAATTGTACCTTTTAAATCAATTTATTTCAAGGAGGTTTCATAACTCGCCATCGCATGATACGAGCTTCTGACCAGAGGCCCTATCTGAAAGTTCTTGAATCCGATTTTGCGCGCAAGTTCTTTTAATTCCTCAAACTCTTCCAGTGTATAATACTTTGCAACAGGAAGGTGCTGTTTTGAAGGCTGGATATATTGCCCGATTGTTACAATATCAACCCCTGCATTTTTAAGATCAACAAGTGTCTGTTCAATCTCTTCCAACTCAGAGCTATACATTGAGGCTGACTCGGAGTTACAAGATAAACAAGTCGTTTTACGATTGTCAGCCGACCCAATGTCTACGTGCGTAGCACCTAGTCCGACCATCAATCCGGATTTTGTCACAATATTTGAATTCTCTTTTACGTACCTTAGAACCTCAATCGAGCGGTCATAATCTCCCTGAGGACGGGCCGTTTTAAATATGGAACGAACTGTTTCAATGTTGTGGTTAAAAACATCCGGATGTGCTTTTATAACAGTATCAAGAGCCCGTTTATCATCTTTAAAATCCGGAGTTAAAATTTCGACTTTCGCATCACAAATTTTTCTTATCTCATCAATACAATTTTTGAAATGCTGTGCACCTCCGTCAGGCAAATCATCACGGGTTACAGAAGTTATAACTGCAAACTTGAGTCCGAGCTCCTTAACAGCCTCCGCAACGTGTTTAGGTTCTTCTAAATCAAGCGGTTCAGGACGAGCCGGAGAAATATTACAATACCTGCAATTTCTGGTACAAACTTTTCCCATTATCAAAAAGGTAGCAGTGTTATGAGAATAACACTCGCTCTTGTTCGGACATCTTGCACCTTCGCATACAGTATTAAGACACTTTGTTTTCAAAATTCTTCGCACAGTCTTTGTTGTTTCTGTGTCAATTATAGGTCGTTTTAAATAATCCGGCAGCATGCTTACCTCCTCCTCCAGAATAACAAAAAGACGGTTTTATTTAAACCGCCTCTGAAAGTAAAATGTATATTTTTGAGTCTTACTTTATACTCTAACTTCTTCTTTAAAATAATCGACCACAGTGTCCATAACATTATCAAAGAAGAAATCCAATTCTTGTGATAATGACATTTCTAAGTTGTTTGATTGTGCTTCTGTGTTAAATCTTGATAACATTTCATTTTCGATACGCATATACTATTAATCCTTTCCTAACTATCGGAGTGTTTTTGCTTACAATTTTTATATCGGCATTTTTTTATGAAACTTTAGAGTTCATTTGAATATTGTTACAAATGTTTACACTCAAGCATCAAAATATACGTCCATACAGTGTTTTTAATGCCTGTTACAATATTGTCAAGGATACTTGTAAAAATATGCTTTTTGTATTAGAATTACCTTGTAAAAAAGACTATTTAAGGGGTGTATAAATGAAATTTGTTGCAAATAAAGACGACTTACTAAACGGGATTAAAATTGTAGAAAGAGCAACAGTTGTTAAGGGTTTGCAGCCGGTTCTCGCCAATGTTTTGATAGAAACCGCAGGTACAAATCAAATTAAACTTACTGCAACTGATTTCGACTTGTCTATTATTACACTTATTAATGCTAATGTTGAAACCGAAGGTAAATTCACACTTCCTGCAAAGAAGCTTGTAGAAATTCTTTCAAGACTGAATGATGAACTTATAAACCTTGAATTAAACGGCTCAACTGCAACAATTACAAGTAAAAAATCCAAATTCGATATTATTGGTATTTCAGCAAATGAATTTCCTCAAGTAGAAGAAAACATTGCAGAAACAGACTGTATGGAAATTGAAACACGACCTTTCACAAAAGCTATAAGAGAAGTTGTTTCAGCTGCAGCAGGGTATGAAACAAATAACCTGCTCTCAGGCGTTGTATGCGAAGTTAACCAGAATATTCTGGAAATGGCTGCTACTGACGGTAACAGACTTGCCAGAGTTAGAGAAGTTGTAAAGAATAGCTCAAGCGATGCGGAAAAACCTTTTGAAATGCTTATCTCATCAAAGGTTTTATCTGAGCTCTCAAAAATTTCACTTCTTGCAGAATCTGATACTATAAAAATCTGCAAAGAAATGAAAAAAATCGTAATAACAATTGATAAGACTAAGATTGTTACAAGGTTAATGCAGGGTCAGTTCCCTAAATACAACCAGCTTATTCCGCAAACATTCCCTAAAGAAGCTGTTGTTAATAAAAGTGACTTAATAGCAGCACTCGAAAGAGTTGCAGTTATGGTTAACGAAAAGAATAGTATTGTAAAATTTGAATTTGCAGACAATACTCTAAAACTCTCCGGAGATTCCCCTGATGCAGGTAACTCGCAGGACGAAATTGATATTAAATATATGAGTGAACCGCTTGTTATCGCATTTAACTACAAATTTATTCTTGAATTTTTGAAAATAGCAGAATCCGAAGAAATCTATGTTAAACTCAACAGCAATCTGTCTGCTACAGTCTTTGCGCCGGTTTCTGATGAAGATTACCTGTATCTGGTAATGCCGGTACAGTTGAGAGGATAATAAAAACAGGCGGAATGAAACCCGCCGGAAGGGTGTAAAATGAAAGGGAAAGCTTTTAAGTTCGGTGATAATATTTCAACAGACCATATCGCACCGGGACGTTTGTTCCACCTGCGTTCTGATTTGCAGGAATTTGCAAAACATGTGCTTGAAGATGCTGATGAAAATTTTGCAAAGAATATGAATAAGGGAGATTTTGTTGTTGCCGGAAATAACTTCGGTCTGGGCTCTTCCAGAGAACACGCTCCTCAAATTATAAAAATTGCCGGCGTTGGAGCTGTTATTGCCAAGTCTTTTGCAAGAATTTTTTACCGCAATGCCATCAACATAGGACTTCTCGCTATAGAATGCGACACTGATGGAATTGATGCCGGAGATGAACTAGATCTGGATATAAAAGCAGGAACTCTCAAAAATCTGACAAAAGGCACAATAACTGCTATTGAACCGCTTCCTGACGTTATGATTAAGCTTCTTGAAGATGGAGGTTTGATTGAACACATAAAAAAACACGGCGATTTAGTTTTAGGATAAAAAGAAAGGTATAAAATGGCTGATAATAAAGAAATTATAAAATGCCCTGCTTGCGGCGAAGATATGGTAAAAGTTTTAATACCTGATTTAAATATTTATGTTGATATTTGTTTAAATGGGTGCGGCGGAATGCTTTTTGACAATAGAGAACTGGAAAAATTTGACGAACCGCATGAAAATATTGATGATATTTTAACTGCAATCAAAGAAAAAAGTTTCAAAGAAGTTGATATTAAAAAGACCAGAATTTGTCCTCTATGCGATATTCCTATGGTTAAATTAGGTGAACAAACTGATGTTGAGATTGATGTCTGCAATATGTGCGGTGCAAAATTTCTTGATAATGGAGAACTACAGAAACTAAGAGCTCTTGCTTCCAAACAGCCGAATGACAATATTATATGGGAAGAATATATGCCAATGCAGATTAAGCAATCTTTAGGTGTACGCGCTGCAACGTGGATTGCAACTAATATAATAAAATCTTAAAAGGGGTAAATAAGGGGCGGGTTATTCAAACCCGCCCCTACTAACTTTATTTGTCCTTTACATATATCTTAAATTGATATACAGCGAACTAATTATTAGTGATATTGCAACCACAATAACCCCGTATTTCATAAATCTAAGAAAGAACATTGGATGTCCTTCTTTTGCCGCTGATTCAGAAACGATTACGTTTGCGGCAGCACCAATCATAGTCATGTTACCGCCCAGACATGCTCCGAGAGATAAACACCACCAGAGCGGGGTTGTGTAATCTGCCCCCATTGTTTTTTGAATTTCAACAAGCATAGGGGACATTGTTGCTGTGTAAGGAATATTATCAATAATACCGGATATTATTCCTGAAGCCCATAGGATAAGCATAGAAGCAGCTTCCTGAGAGCCCTGTGTAACACGCAGAATCCATTCTGCCATAAGCTTAATACCACCAGAAGCTTCAACACCGCCGATTATGATAAACAAACCGATAAAGAAGAATATTGTATTCCATTCAACATCTCTTAAAATATCAGTAGGTTTTTCAAAGAGAAGCAGGAAGCTTGCGCCAAGCATAGCTGCAACACAGGTTTCAATATGTGTAATATCATGAGTAACAAAACCCAGAATTACAAGAGCAAGAACAATCATTGAACGAACCATCAAAGGAACATCTGTAATTGTATGAGTATTATCAATATTTGCAGCTTCTTTCATTTTTTCTGCAGTAGTTGCTAATTTTTTTCTAAAGAAAAGTACCATAACAGCTAAAACTGCAATCAGAATAACAGCAACAACAAGTGTAAGGTTGCTTACAAAATCCATAAATGAAAATCCTGCTGCGCTTCCTATAATAATATTTGGCGGGTCACCAATCAATGTTGCAGTACCGCCGATGTTTGAAGCGAATACTTCGGTCAACAGGTAAGGAATCGGATCTATTTCTAATTTTCTTGCAATAGCAAAAGTTATCGGCATAATCAGAATAACTGTTGTTACGTTGTCTAAAAAGGCACTTACTACAGCAGTGAAAATACCCAGTGCAATTAAAATTAATACCGGATGACCTTTTGTCATTTTTAATAGTTCATTTGCCAGATAAGAAAATACTCCGCTTCGTGTTGTAATGTTAACTATAATCATCATAGACACAAGCAGGAATATTACGTTAAAGTCGATGTATTGAACAAAATAAGTAGGGTTAAGTACCCCGTCCAATACTCTTGTCTGGCTGACAAGCCCGAGGAAAATTGTAATACCTGCACCAAGAAGTGCAATAGTAACTTTCGGGATTTTTTCAGTAGCGATAAAGATATACGCTAAGATAAGTAATCCCGCAGATATCAGCACATTGTGCGCTGATACAAAACTGTGAATTAATTCCATATCTTTCTCCTTTTTTTATACTAATCAACAATATACACCTGAAGGAGGTGCATTCGCGTTGATTTCCGTCTTAAATAAAAGAGCTATTATATATGTATTAAAAATATTTTGTTCTGTATCAACAAATAATAAATTATTACTGAATGCCGGCACTTTTCCACAGTGTAATCCGGAAGAAATGCCATTATCAGAATTAGTGGACGGCAATATAAAATATTCTTCTTTATCGGCACTTACATAAATATCCGGATAAGACATTTGAGGCTGTGCTGAAACACTATTTTGAGAGTATGAAGTATCAGCACTTATATAATTTGTAAGTGAAAATACTAAAAATAAAAAACAAAAAAATATTTTAGCCAGTACTCTCATACAAGAATTTTATCACAAATAAGTATTTAACTATCATAAATTATATATAACAATCCTATAGGTACACTATTTGTAAAATTCATTATCAAATCTACATAGTAATAATCCTGATAACAGGAATACTTTCTTTTTACATACTTTATTGTATTAGTTTTTAT
>ERZ780223.2816-NODE-2816-length-14075-cov-3.783951_pt1 | contig 14075 bp, 12 predicted proteins | sample MGYA00511016_ERZ780223 | MGnify/ENA primary metagenome ERZ780223 (study PRJEB29588, sample SAMEA2159032) | human gut metagenome | biome: human gut; feature: human-associated habitat; material: faeces | place: Denmark | collected 2008/2010 ... | reverse complement strand
CTTACCGGTTCTACGGAGTGCCGTCAGAACAGGATGCGGCCCAGGAAGATAAAACATTTGGGTGCTGCCGGTATCTGGAAGCGGATGCTGGGGGACCATAATACTCTGTACGCGGAGATCGGCCATGTCCTGAATAATACACCGGCGGATTATAAGGACCTGGATGAATGCTTCTTCTTAAACGAAGTGGATTCCCTTGCCCTGGCCAATACCGCCCTGAACCTGGACGCAGCTTTTGAACAGTTCGTGATCTGTTTCCGGCAAAAAAAATACCCGGCCAGCAGCTTTCGCTACTGGTCCCGGATACTTGTAATTTGCTACCCGATTTTTTGTGCATTTCTCCATTTTCCGCATCATAAGGATACAATGCCGTCCTCCACGATGCCCAGGTTTTTGAACTCGTTGGTGACGTTTGCGCTTTCATCCAACAGATCTGGAAACTGTTCATAGTCATCTTCGTCTGTAATCTGGTTGACTTGATATGCTGCATCATAAAGTGCTTGCAGCGCTTTTTGCACTTCTTCCTTATGCCCCTTCAGCTGCGCTTCCGGTTCTTCCTCTGGCACAGCCCTGTCCTTGCGGATTCCCTCCAAAATGATGTCGTTTTGGTCGGTCGTTACGCGAGACAGCTCCATGGAAAGGATGTCTTCGGGAGCGTATACCGGGGAACCGGGTCCATCATATACCGGAATCTTTCCCTTCCATCCCGCTTTTTTCGTGCAGTCAAAAATTTTGACATAACAATTTACATCAAACGCTGGATTCTGGACAAATTCTCTGATTAACATATTTTTTCTCCTCTCATTTCCTATATTTGTTTTGATTACAGTAACAGTATGTGTTTCCGGCATGTTGTGAACGGGGCAAAAACGCATTTTGATCTGTTTTTTCGGCATAATCCAGTTAATATTTTCATGGTTTCGCACCTGAATAAAAGCCCAAAAAAGAGGGCGGTTGCCCGTCCTCTTTTTAATCTTCGTAATGCCCTTTGCATGAAACAATATAGATTATCTCATCTTTCTCAAAATAAACAATTCTATTGGCATCGTCAATACGCCTGCTCCACATACCTCTCAGATTTTCTTTTAGTGGTTCGGGTTTTCCAATACCCTCAAAAGTACTTCTTTGGATATCCTTGATAAGTCCGTTAATTCTTTTCAGAGTTTTCTTGTCCTGCGTTTGCCAGTACAGGTAATCGCTCCATGCTCTATCTTCCCATAGCAACCTCATTAGTCCACCTCTATCAAATCATGCTCTGCGAAGTGGGCCTTACCGTCTTTTATATCACGCGCAATATTTTCTAAATAGCGGATATTGCTATCAGAATAAAATGGGTCTACTGATACTTCAAAAGGAATACGCTTTTCTCTGCCTACTTTTTTAGCAAACACAGTGAACGCCGCACTCATTGAAAGACCTAATTCGGAACATGCCTGCTCCATGCTCTTTTTTACTTCTTCGTCCAGTTTGAAATTTACATTTACAGCCCGTGCCATCTTCAACACCCCTTTCTTATCTACATTATATGCTATAATAAAGAAATATACAAGCGTTTTTCTTTATTTTTTATTTATAATGTAGACCCGGGCAGCAGCTTTCGCTGCCGGCTCCGGGTACTTACTTTTTGTCATCGGATGTCCTTGTGGTGGTATACATTACCATTATCACAGTGGACAAGGACCATCTTGTTATATACATCTACGGAAAGCACCGTTAAGATCTCTCCGGTCTCTTTCACCATGATCTCATCTTCGTTATGCAGTTTTTCTGCCTGTCTTCTTGTCATTTCTCACTCTCTTCCTTTTCTTCTTTTGCAGTTTCCTCCGCTTCCGGACGGCATTCTTCTTCTGGAGATTCTGCGGGGTTTTTGGCCTCGCTTTCCCGGATGGCGTCTTGCGCCGCCTTCTGACATGCTTCGAGAGTCCCGTATTCGGAAAGCATCCCGTTTGTTCCCATGCGAAAATAACATGCTTCCTGTTCCTTATCATCGAAGAACTGGACATACGGGTTGGTTTTTAGCAGCTTCACCACCTGTGGCATGGCCGTGCAGACCCTGTCGCAGTAGACGGTGCCAGAACTGGTCCCATCTTCCGTGATGCCGCTCACGCGATAACCTTCCCACTGGAAATCTTCCGGATGGGTTTTGATAAAGCGGCCCGCCACATACATAAAGTCAGCCATCAGCCGTGCCATGTCACGCATGGCATGCGGCCCGCGGCCCCTGGTTAAGAAGGTTCCAAGGCGGACAGCCCGATTCTTCGGGGCTGGATATTCCAGCCAGACATCGAGACGGATGCTGTCTCCGGTCCAGTTCTGGTCGATACGGCTGTAAAACACGCCGTCTGCGCGTGTGATTGGGCGGCTTTTTGCATCCGGCACGGAAGTTTCCACGATCTTTGGGAACTCGATCTGCTTGCATATCATGGTAAAAAAATCTCCGGTCATGTATGGGTTTTGCTGTGTTCTCATTGTTTTTCTCCTTTTTCGTATCCGGCGCAGGAGAATCCCCGCGCCGTAATGTTTTTGTTTGTTTCTATAAGTAATCCAAAAACAGCCGGACATTGCGCCATTCATAGGCGCAGTCCTCCGATTCCAGATTAACGTCATCTAAGATCCTGGCAACGGACTGTTCCAATTCCTGTACGTCTTTCACTTCCAACTCTCCCCACAATCCTGCATCTATCAGGAAACAGGAGCTGGTATTGTTATGTCCGTCGATATGGCAGATCTCAAACTCTTCCGATGGAAGCAGCTTCATCAGGCGCTTCATACCCTCCTTTGTCATATAAGATTCCGGATCATACTGGAGTCCCGCAATCAGATACGTCTTTGTTGTCTCTGGTTCTGGTTCGGTTCTGGTAACTCCTGTCTGTGCCGGCATGGCGTACGTCTTATAGTACCGGATCAGGTCCCAGATGGAAGAAATCTCAAGGAATGCCAAAACCTGCTGTTCCTTTTCCTTTCCTGTTTTTCCGTCCACCGGCTCCCCGATGAGCTTGCTTAACGCGTCATCATTGCATAATGCGAGAATTCCGTCACAGATCTCTGCCGCGATCGCATCCATTTCCTTTTCGGACGGCTCGCACTCATCGATGCATCCGCGCACACGGACGATTACATGGTGGAACGAGGTCACGCCTTCCGCCTGGTAGGTGACATCCCTTAAAAACGGGTCACCGACCAGCCGTTCGGATAAGAGGGTTAAGAGCCCCTTTAAATCGTTTACGACAAGTTCCGCCGGGTTTACAGCTACGAACCCTTCCAGGTATGCATCCTCATTGCATAACATCCACTGTTCCCTGACGGACAGGGGCTTTGAAAGGAACCCGCACGGTTCTTTCACCACGGCTGTCCTGTTTGTTTCCATTCTGTTTCTCATCTTCTTTTTCTCCTTTGTTATTTTTGTTTTTTCGTTCCTACCACACGATATCCAGGTTGTCGGAAGCGATCAGGCGGTACTTTAAAATCTCGCAGATGGACTGTTTGTCCATGCGCTGCCAGTCATACGCGTAAGAGGCTGCTCCGAAGTTGTCCCAGGAAAAATATTCTGTGCAGCCGATTGCGAACTGAACCGGATCGTACGTTTCTTCTGTCATGCCAAGAAAATCCATGACGGATTTCCGGTCACCCCAGCCGTTCTCCTGAAAGTCATCCAGATCTACTTCTACCTCGCCGAACTGGTATAAGTCTTCCTCATCCGGGTACGGGCGGCATAAAAGCATCGGGAATACGGTGTCGGAATGTTCGGTGTCTACAAGGATCCCGTTCTCAAAAAAATTTTTGTCTCCATAATTTCTGTACATTTTTATTTCCTCCTTTTCTTATGATTTGTTAGATACACCTTCAGTATGGAAACGCGCCGCTCTCTTCACGGGCATAAAAATACCCCCGTGGAAACTGTTCCATGGGGGTAGGAGTCTTGAGACCTAATAAGTCCGGCCACCGTAGTAGCCGATTACAATGCCAACCGCCTCCTCGAAGGAGCGGACGTTAAAGGAACTCATGCCGAATGGGGCTGTCAGGGTTGTGCCGGACCAGAAATACGTTTTTCCGTCCGAACAGGAAATGTTCGGTGCGCTCGCCGTGATCATAACCCCTTGTTTCGTTATTATCGTCGTGCAACCTGCCATGTTTTTCTCCTTTCTGTATGGTTCGTACGTTTTCCGGATGGAGTCGTACCCGGAGCAGCCCATTCCGAAAAATCTAAAATAGTTATAAACCAGGAAAAGTCGGGTTACTCGTCCGTGCCTTCCGTGGAAGGCTCCGTCTGTGCCTCTGCCTCCGGCTGGGCCTGCGCTTCCGTTTCGGATCCTTCTTCGGTCACAAAGCCCGGGCCATATTCCTGCGTTTCAGGCTCTGAGACCTTAGCGTCATCCGTTTCCCCTGCCTGCAAGGGAACTGAGAATCCTGGTCCGTATTCAGCCGTAGTTTCCTGCACTTCTATCGTTTCTGTCACTTCCCCTGCGGGCGTCCCGGTAAGCGCTTCCGCCTGAGCCGCCTCCGAATCAGTAACGGTCTGAGCATCTGGCTGCCCTTCTACGGTTGTCTCTGAGACCGGTCTTGCGATCGCAACTGCCTTTGCGAGACTGATCTCGCTCATAACAACGCGTCCTAAGGTGGAGGATGCCTGCACCATCAGTCCGCCATCGCAGACCATGGCAACGTGGCTGATATTCTTATACCGTCCGTTCTTCTTAAACGAGTAAAAAATCAGGTCCCCGGCTTTCAAATCACCGGCATCGACACCCCTTCCGGTTCCTTCGAGGTACTCCGCGATACTGGCTGCCGTATGGCAGTTTACCGGGTCGATGTTTACCCCGGCATCCCGGTAGGCCCAGTACACCAGGGATGAACAGTCATAGGCGATCCCGCTGTCCCTCCTTGGCTGGGAGTACGGGAATCCGAGCCGTTTCTGTGCAGCCCTGGCGGCATCTAATGCTACGGGCAGTTCTTCCGTGGAGCCGGTCGCCCAGGCATACCGTCCGGCATCCAGGGTATTAACCGGTTCCCATGCTTTCTCATCCGCGCCGTCATCCGTGCCTGCTTCCTCTGTAAACTCCGCTTCTTCTTCGATGAGCCCTTCCATGAGCGGTGCCATTTCTTCCTGCCAGTCCTCCGGTACCGTATCGTTTCCGCTCAACTGCAGGTACATTTCTTCCGTATAGATGAACCCGATCTTCCGGTAATCTCCTACCGCCCGTTCCCGGTCCGTCCCACGGTCGGAGAGAGCACGGAACATGCCGCTTAACTGGGCTTTCCGCTTCGCTGCTTCGGTATCCGCGCCTGTTTCCGCCACCTCTTTTGCATCCGCTTCCGCCACCACGGCGGTTTCGTCTTTCTTTGGTGTCTGTGGTGTAATGCCGTAGGCTAAGAAGCATGGAAGGAAAGATACAGACAGTAACAGTGCTACATTACGCTTGATCTTTAATCTGACTGGCTGCATGGTCCGCTCCTTCCTTACTGTCCGTCTGCCGGTGTCTGGCTTTCTGCCGCATCCGGCTGTGCTGTGCTTTCTTGCGCTGATTTCTGCGTTTCCTGCGAAGTCTCTGCGTCCGGTGCTGCCGCTTCCTCTTCCGTTTTTGTCGCTGCTTCTGTGACAGGCGCAGCTTCTGTCTCTTTGCCGATCGCTTCATCCATCGTGACTGCCGTACCGCCGTTCTTTTCGATCAGGTCCATCAGGCGGTTGGATGCGCTTACCATGTCATAGAGCAGGTCCTGCCCATCCTCTTCCATCATATCTTCTTTTCCGCACTGTTCGCCGTAATCCAACAGGCGCTTTGCCTCCGCAACGACTTCCTCCGGGTCTTCTGTCTGCGTGGCAAGCCCGTCCTCTACGAGCTTCTGTCCAGTTTCATAATTAGCTTCCAATAACTTATAAGTCTGCACAAGCCAGCTCCACGTCTCCTCCGAGACCGGTTCCCTTACCGTGGCGCTCTCCGTTACTGTTACTTCCGTGGATGCATCCGTCTCCCCCGTGTTCTCCTTTTTCTGGCATCCGCCTGTCACCAGTGCCATAGCAGCCAGGACCAGAATTAACTTTCCGTATGGTTTTCTCATGACATTCCTCTTCTCTTCGTTTTTCTTTTCAGTATGTCACATCCGCTCTGGGCTGCCATTTTTTGCGGATAACACTTTTTGGTCATATCCCGGGGTGTACTCCCGGGTCTGGCCGGCTTTCTTGAAAAATAGATGGCACCGGATGCCAAAACGTTCCTTTTACATAACTTCCGAGGATTCCCCCGCCTCCGCAGGCGGTGGGATGAATCGATCAGATTGGAAAATGTTAGGAATGGCGGACAGATTTTACTTCTGTCTGCCTTTTCTTCGCCTTTTCTCGACGAACGTGCTCATTTCGTTCGCAATATAAGCACGTTCGTCTGGCTTTTCAGAATCTGTCGGCAGAAGACATGCTTCACAATAATTTTTCGCGGGTTCGATCATGGTCTTTTCGCTCGTTTTTCCTGCTTCCACTCTGGAAATGGACGACTTGTTCGGTACGATGTCATTCACAGCCAGCTTCTGCACCATCTCATCCATGCCGGATGATAAAAACTGAAAATCTTTACACGACCATCATAACATTTGTTGCATTTTTTGTAATAGAACATGCGATATTTGCAACTTTCTGAGATAAATCGCAACTCGTCTTCATACGCTGCGAATCATTGCAACTTTTTCCGTGAATACGCAACTGAGCAAAAAAATAATAACAGTCTGAAAGAACAGGAGTTTAGACTATCATCGGACAAAAAACAGGCAACCCTTTCGGGCTGCCCGTCTGTGAATCAATCAAATAATTTGATTCTGAGAAATGTATATCAGAATTTGAGACGCTTATGATGTTGGGGTAAAGGTACCGTCTTCATCCCATGTGCCTGTACGTTTTGTGAAGGTTGGGTGGTATGGGCAGTTGGTGAACATGTACCCAAAGTCTTTTACTGTGGCAATATCCCAATCGTTGATAGCAGATGCACCGGTAAGTTTATAGCAATTCCCGAACATCTCCGACATATCCGTGACAGATCCAGTATCCCACTTCGAAAGACCGCTTAAATCCGTAAGACTGATGCAGTTACAGAACATGTTATCCATACCTATGACATTTCCGGTATTCCAGCTCTCAAGAGCGTTCAAATTTACAAGACTTTCGCAACCATCAAACATGCCCGACATAAACGTGACAGAGCCTATTTTCCAGTTTCCAAGAGCGCTTAAATCCGTAAGACCTTTGCAATCCTTGAATATGAATGCCATGGTCGCGACAGATTCGGTATTCCAATCAGCCAATCCACTGATATCCGTTAACGATGAATATCCTTCAAAAAGCCTGTACAAATCAGATCCTGCATTTACATTTCCCGCCTTCGACCACCATTTTAAGGCTGTTCCATCTCTCCATAGATAAATTGGCGTTTCAGACTTTCTGTCCGATATCACATTTGCATCCGTCATATTCTCATCTGTCGGTTTTGTATCGGAATGCAAGAATGCAGTAATCTCGGTTGTCGTCTCTGCAATATTTTTCACTTTTTTGTAGAGACCACGGGTCTCTAAAGTAGCAGTCATGCTCGCTTCCCATTTTGCTGTAAATGATATATCGCCAACACTATCAGCCGCAATTTGTTCCGGTTCCCATCCGGCAAATATATAATTTTCTCTCGTTGGTGTCGGCGGGACATAGCCGTAATCGGCAGTGCTATATTCATATAACGCATCATTTAAGGAAGCATCATCTCCCAGATTGTAAGTGATCGTTCCGAGTTTACCCGTCTGAGTCCGGTTTCCGTCATCGGCCGGTCTGACATCCTTATCCCCGGACTGATTCATGAAGATCTTATATACGCTGGTCAGTGTGGCAGTGCCTAGATATCCATCCTTGTCAACCGTCAAATTCTCGCCAGGAATATCCGTAGCCTGGATCGCACATGCCGTGACCACGATATCTTCCACATTGCCGCTTAAGTCATTCTCAATGGCATTCTTCATCTGTACCTTATCGAACAGCTTTGACGTGGTGGCGCCTTTTGCAAGCGGCTTCCGGTACGCATATACATAGGTAGTCTTTGTTTTCTGTGTATCTGCATTGGTAGAAGGCTCTGTCTTGACCAGCTCCCAGTCCCCGTCCAGGCCCTTCAGGGCAAACAGATCCTGCATCTTCTTTTCACCAAGTGTTCCATCCAGGCTCATCTCTGTGAAATTCTCCTGTGGGATCTCCACCTTCAGGTAAATTAAGGCCGCGTTATTGCCCGTATTTTCCACTTGTGGATCTTTTACGATCTCCTGGTTTGGAATGACACGCTTCACCTCATCACTGTTGTTTCCCGGATAGCCAGGCTCTTCCAGATCGATCTGGACCTTACCGACCGTTACAACGTTTGTTGCACCTTCCGTATCTGTCAGATACGCCAAAGTACCATTGAAGGCAAGCGCTCCGACCAAAGTACACGCCATTACCGAAGCAATCAGCTTCTTACTGGATTTTTTCATAAAGTTCCTCTTTTCTTAAAAGACTTATCCTGCGTCACGACCCCGCCGTTTTCGGCGGGGTTCGTGATTCAGGATTTGGTTTACTTGTATTTTACTTTGCCGCTATTATCTACCCACCGGCCTTTCGCGCTCGCTTTGAACCCGTTAATGGTCGTGTTCTTGTAGAGCTTGCTAAGTTGTTGGAATGAATGTACCCGAGCTATCCCATGTGCCAGCACGTTTTGTGAAGGTTGGGTGGGATTGACAGTTATAGAACATCTTAGTAAAGTCTGTTACCTTTGTAATATCCCAATCATTGATAGCAGATGCATCGGTAAGTTTCCAGCAATACCCGAACATGCTCGTCATACTCGTGACGGATCCGGTATTCCAATCCTTAAGAGCGCTTAAATCCGTAAGTCGGCTGCAGCCACTGAACATTTGCAACATATCCGTGACGGATCCGGTTTCCCAGTTTTTAAGAGCGTTCAGATCCGTAAGCTTGTAGCAGTTCCAGAACATGCTCGTCATACTCGTGACGGATCCGGTTTCCCAATTTGAAAGTCCGTTCAAATTCGTAAGATTTTCACAATAATAGAACATGCCACTCATGTTCGTGACAGATCCGGTTTCCCATTTTCCAAGAGCGCTTAAGTCCGTAAGGCCACGGCAATACCAGAACACGTGCGACATATTTGTGACGGATCTGGTGCTCCATTCTTCAAGTCCACTCAAATTCGTAAGACCTCTGCAGCCATCGAACATGCTCGTCATATTCGTGACGGATCCGGTATTCCAGCTTTCCAAAGCACTCAAATTCGTAAGACTGCTACAGCTCACGAACATGTCCGTCATATTCGTGACGGATCCGGTGTCCCACTTCGAGAGACCGGTCAAATCCGTAAGACTGCTGCAGCTGTAGAACATGTAACGCACATTCGTGACGGAGCCAGTATTCCAGTTTTTAAGTTCACTCAAATCCGTAAGGCTACTGCAGTTACGGAACATGTTCATCATATTCGTGACTGCTCCCGTATTCCATTTTTCAAGCGCATTCAAATCTGTGAGTTTATTGCAGTCGCAGAACATATCCGACATATCCGTAACTTTTCCGGTTTTCCAACTTCCCAGAGCGCTTAAATCTGTAAGGCTTTCACATCTCTGGAACATGCCAGACATATTCGTGACGGAGCCGGTTTTCCAGTTTTTAAGAGCGTTCAAATCCGTAAGCTTGTAGCAGTTCCAGAACATACCCGACATACTTGTGGCAGATTCAGTATTCCAATCAGCTAATCCACTAATATCCGTTAATGATTGATATCCGTAGAAAAGAGATGCTAAAGAATATACTACATTTACGTTTTCCGCCTTCGACCACCATTTTAAGGTTGTTCCATCCCTCCACAAATAAATTGGCGTTTCAGAATTACCGTCCGATATCACATTTGCATCCGTCATATTCTCATCTGTCGGTTTTGTATTGGAATGCAAGAATGCAGTTATCTCGGTTTTCGTCCCTGCGATATTTTCCACTTTTTTATGCAGTGTGCCAGCAGGATAACCAGAGTTCAACAGAGTTGCTGTTAAACCCTTCCATTTCGCATACACGGTAACATCTTTTGAACAATCTTTTACAGAAAATTCATTTCCATCGGTACATGCCTTATCGGTATACCATCCTACGAATTCTTTGTTTATATGATCCGGCTGTAATTCCTCTCCGTCAGTGACTTCAGCTCTTCTATTAGCGTCTGTTATCACCGCATAGAATCCATAAAATTCATCTATAACTGAATCTGAGTGGAAGTAAATCTGTACGGTATCACCCGGAATCACAAACGTCTCCGTGGTTTTTGTTGTACCGCCAAGTTTACCACTCACAGACTCCTTAAAGTTCGTTGTGTTTGGCTTGATGTTTGTTCCCGCATACACACATACCCAGTCCCATAAAGTACCTTCCGTCTGATAAGTGATGGTAACATTCAGTTTTTCCGCACCCGGGATGGTGATCACTGTATTCTTCTCCAGATCGGTTCCATACTTACTACTGACGGTTGTTCCATCGTCACGGACGTTATCCGTTTTTACGATCTTTTTCACCGACGCATTGGGTGTTTTTAGGTAACTTACCTGGTTCTGCGTTTTGGAAGTATCATCCCCGAAGTAGCCGCCATTCGCGTCATACGTGACCGTGAACGGGATCGGCGGAATCTGCAGATGGATCTCCACGCTAAAGCTGTCACTAACCGTAATGCCGCCTTCCGTATAAGAGATGTGCACGGTATAGCCGGCACCCGAGGAATTGTTGTTTCCGGTTACCTTAGCGGGATCTAACACCAGGTCCGCAAATGCCACGGTCTTGTTACTGCCGTCATCGTAGAACGCTGCTGCTTCCAGATCCTTTGCGGTAAAGGTATAACTGTTTTCCGTTTCGGACTCGATCGTTTCAGGCCCATTATAGGTGACCTGGATGCCGGTCAGCTTCACGCTGGAATCGATCATGTTTGTGGCGTTTGCTGCATGACTGAACTTTTCGTACTGGGTCATCGTATTGGTAAAGGTAACTTCCGCTTCTTTTTCCGATGAAAGGTCGGCAGTTGCCGTATTCCCCGCTACGGTCACGTTTTTGCCCGCGGTCACGCTTTCAAGCTGATAGCGCTCCACATTTTTCTCCGTGATGGTGTAGGTTCCTGCCGGGATTCCGGAAAGTACCGTTTCTCCGGTCAGCATGTTCTTGGAAAGCGTCACGCTTTTCTGCCATGTGTGGGACGTACCGTTCACATCGGTTCCCTGGATCTCAAAAAGGAATGCGGCATTGCCAAACGGCTCATAAAGTTCATTCACACTCTTCCTGATCGTGATCTGCACCTGTTCGACCGGGTCATAGCAGGTCAGCTGCTGCATAGCCGCACAGTTTGCCTCGTTTACGGAGAACCGGATCTTTGTGGAGTTCAGTCCGTATCCGGCCGGCGCTTTCGTTTCCTCAAAGTAGTAGGAACCCCAGTTCAGATCCGTGACCGCGATCACGCCGTTTGCATCGGTCTCCAATCCTTCCTTTACGAGCGTGCCATCGTTTTTGCGGAGAGCAAACTGTGCTCCCGCAAGTTTCTTTGACTTGGTCGCTTCATCCAGTTTGGTCAGAGTCACAGAACCGAGGATCCGGTCATTGGAAACATGGATGGTCTGTACGGAATCCGCATTGGAAGCATCCACGGTGAATGCAAACAGTGTATCCGATTTCTGGTAGCCCTGTGGCGCACGTGTTTCACTGAAGTAATAATCGCCCCATTCCAGATTCGGAACAGTATCTGCCGTTCCGTCCGTGAGCGTTGTCAGATTTTCGCGGATGAGCTTATCCTTCATCGGATCTGCATCTCCTGCTGGATTTGCTTTCCGGTAAAGAGAGAATTCCGCATTTGCGAGCGGCATGCCATCCGCAGACTGTTTCATCAGCTTTACGGAGCCAGTCTTCCGTTCGTCGGTCTGTTTAATCTTCACAATGGTGTCAGCCGTTGTCTCATCCAGGACTGTTTCCACTGCATCAGCGGCCAGCTTGTATCCAGCCGGAGGGATTACTTCCGTGAACCGGTAATGACCAAACTTCAGTCCTTCGATGGTCAGCTCTCCTGCTGCGTTGGTCTTCTGATATTCGTAAATGTTCTGGTATGTGCCGTCCGCTTTCTTTACTGCCACATCGTAGTACGCACCTTTCAGCGGCTTCCCGCTTACTGCATCGTATTTCGTCAGCCGGATGGATGCGGTCTTTTCCGGGTCTTTCGCTTCCACGCTCGTGCTGATCGTATTGCTGTCTTTATCGTACTTGTCTTTTCCGATCTCAAATGGGATCTTCGTATCATTCACGTCATATCCGGTCGGAGCCTGTGTCTCCTGCAGGTAATAGCTGCCCCACGCAAGACCGGAAATGGTCAGGGTTCCGTTACTGCCTGTCTCGCAGGTATCCAGCGATCCGTCCGTTGCCGAATAGGAGCCGGCGGTTTCGCTTAAAAATACCTGTGTACCGTCTGATTTATACAGCTGATACTTTGCTCCCGCGAGCGGTTTATGAGTCTCATCGTCCGCATCCTTCTTGGTCAGCGTGACGCTTCCTAAGATCCTTTTGTTTTCGATCTGGATGGTCTGCGGAATGTCCGTTACCGTAAAGATATGCTTTCCGGAAATCTTCTGATACCCCAGAGGAGCCTCCACTTCTTCCCAGTGATATTCCCCTGCCCGTACATTATTCAGTACGATGCGTCCCATGGAATTTAGCTCTTTTCCGCCATCGGCAAACAGTGCGTTTCCGTTCGGGTCATAGATCTGGAACTTTGCTCCGGTCAGGGAAGCGTAATGTTTGGTTCCGTCCTGATCGGTCTTTGTGAGATTATCCGCATCCACCTTCTGAAGGACCACCTTACCGATGTTATCTAAGAGTTTAACGTAGGTCTCGGAAGAATCCAGCGTATAAGCGGTTTCATACTGTCCGGTCAGTCCGTACGCATCGTAGGTGATGGTATACTGGTTGACTGCCTTTTTCTCAATGAGATCCCGGTCAGACGGAGCCCGCATGTTAAGAAGGATGTAAGCCATCTGTTTGGTCTTCATCAGGCCGTCCGGCATACCGGAAGTATCCAGTTCAACGGCGATACTCTTTACTGATGACAGGTCAGAAGGCTCTGTGGTGGTCCATCCGGCATCATTCAGGTCAAAGTCCTGTGCCGGGTCCGTGGAGTAATGGATGGTCGGGACCATACCCAGTTTTTCCACCTGGGATATATCCACGGATCTGAGGGTTCCCTGCCATCCGCTGTTTATGGTCTGGTAGTGGTCTTTATCCGTACCGGACGTGGCGATCTTGGCACCCTGTTCGATCCGGTCATAGAATACGATGTTCTTTGCGTTGGAAGAGCCAAGGCCGAAATCCAGACGGTACTGGTAATCGGATTTTGCCTTCTGCGTATCGTCTTCCGCATCGTTATACAGTCTGGTCACGGTATCGTTCACGAAACCGTTTGAGTAGCTGCTCTTAATGTACTTGGATACGTACTCACGCCATTCGGTCGCGTCTTCATATACTACGACTCTGCTTGACGCATACGCGAGCTTTTCGCCGGTATCGCCGTCCGCATCCAGATCATACTCATCTTTCTGGACGGAGTTTCCCGTGATCTTTGCAAGACCCTGGTCATGTGCCATGACACAGGATTCGAAGCGGTAAGCATTTCCGAGAGAAAGGAAATCTGCATAGGCCAGGCTTACCGGGAAATCCATTTGGATCTTCGTGCACTCTTCTGCTGATAACGGGTCATCGGAAAAATCAAAGTCCGCAACGATCGTCGTCTTCCCGTTCCACTCTGTGGTGCTGATGCTCGCATGGGAGGCGAAATCGTCTGTCTCAAGCCCGTCAAGGGTGGTTCCGCTTCCGCTGATCGTGATCTCATCCTGATCAACATCCACGTTCATGCCTTCCGGAACGGCTGTATACAGGGAGAACTTCTTTAAGCTTCCGGAAGTATCTGCCTTGATGGTTCCGGTCGCATGTACGGTAGAAGTAAATCCTTCTTTTCCTCCCCCGGCAAACTCATCTACAGCGACATTCGTGGATAATTCTG
>ERZ780223.2815-NODE-2815-length-14083-cov-3.092387_pt1 | contig 14083 bp, 7 predicted proteins | sample MGYA00511016_ERZ780223 | MGnify/ENA primary metagenome ERZ780223 (study PRJEB29588, sample SAMEA2159032) | human gut metagenome | biome: human gut; feature: human-associated habitat; material: faeces | place: Denmark | collected 2008/2010 ... | reverse complement strand
TAGGGTTGGTTGGCGAGGACCGGAATGCTCCCCGTGCCGCCTTTCCAGGGGGCTATGATCTCTTTCTTGTAGGGGCCGAACTCGGAGACGCGGGTCTCTTCGCCGTTGTCTTTTTCGCAGGCCGTGAGCGCCAGCCCGCCCAGCAGCGGGAGCAGCAGCCTTCGGTACAATGATTTTATCTGTTTCATCGTGGTCTGAATTTGGTTTCGCGCATCGGCGGGGGAGGGACGCGCCCTCCCCGCCTGAGCGGTTTATTTGTTACTCTTTACGGCTATGGTTCCGAAACGCATCGGCGAACGCTTGTGGGCTGCCATGTCGGATGTGATCGTGCCCGTGTCTCCCTGGTCCACCGTGGCGGTGTTCGAGGCGATGCACTGCGTGCTCCGGGCCTTGATCAGCAGCGTGACCTCCGGGCGGTTGCGCAGGGCGTCCGGCAGGATGAACACGCGGTCGGCGTAGCCCGGGACGGCGCAGTAGGAGAGGTCTTTGCCGCCTGCTCCCTGCCAATAGACGAACGGCCGGCAGCAGAAGCCCGATTCGGGCAGCACGGTGAAGTTCACCCCGTCGGTCGAGTACTCCACCTGCCAGTAGACGGGGCCGTAGATGCTCGTGCCGCCGGCGTTGCCCTGCGAGTTGGTGAAGTTGAGCGAGAGGTTCGCGCCGGCGCCCTCGGTCGAGAATTTCAGCGCCACGGCGTAGCCCGTGTTTTCGGCGAAGTCCCACCAGTAGGTGTTCTCGAATTTCAGGGCGTTCTTGCTGTTCAGCCCGGCGCTGGTCGTGAGTCCGTTGTACTCGTTGTCCAGGAGGTATTTGGCTGCGGGGTCGGTGCACCAGAGCGAGCCGTTGCCCCTATCCGGGGCGATCGTTCCGTCGGCGTTGGTCCTGACCTCGGCGTTGTTCCAGTTCCACTCCACGAGCGTCTGGCGGTTGGAGCTCGATTCCGAAGCGGCGAGGTCGATCTCCTCCTTTTCGAGCACGCGGACCGAGTAACGGCCGATGTACCCCTCGTTGGTGTAGCCGTAGCGGGGCTGGAGGTCGTGGACGATGACGCCGCTCAACGTGCCCTTGCCTTTAGGCATGCCGCTGCCGTCGCGCCGCCAGGGAGTCTTGTTGTTGACCAGCATCGAGATCGCGCCGCCGTCCTTGTCACAGAGCGTTCGGGGCACGCAGCTGGTGTGGTTGGCCGTTCCGAAATAGCCTTCGTTGACGTTGGTGTAGCTGCCGTCGGGCAGGGCGAATTCCACCTCCCGGAGCGAGACGTAGGTGTAAATGTCCTCGTCGGTGAGCTGGCCGATCGACTTCTCCTTGCGGATGAGGTCGCTGGCCGTTCCGGGCGTCTGGCTGACGATGTTGGCCGCCGTCAGTCCGCTGAGCGTGTAGCGTTCGGGATCGGCCTCCTTGGTGAGGGTCACGCCGTTGAGCGAGATTTTCACCTGCGAGTAGCGTTTCAGCGTGTTGTCGTCCGCCGCGTCGAATTGCAGGCGGTATCCGTAGCTGCCGTCGAGCATCTGCACGTAGGCCGTCTTGGCGTTCACCGTGTAGTCGGTGGCGTTGCGTTCCGTGTTGGGCGTCGTCTCCACGTTGGCGTTGTCCTTGTCGCTGATCACGATGCCCTCGAAGCTGGCTTCGGGATTGTTGATCACGACCTGTCCGCTCTCGCCCTTGATCAGCGTGCGGTAGTCGGCTTCGTAGGTCTGTTCGACGACGAACGGCGCCGCGGGCGTAAGCTCTCCGGCCGTTCCCGGCAGCGAGAAGGCGATCGACGCGCTGCGCGGGCCTTCCGAGTCGTTCTCCTTCACGTCGAACGACAGCACTTTGTCTTCGAGCGTGATGTTCTCGATCCAGTCGGCCGACGCGCCTTCGTAGACCGGCGTGCAGACCACCTTGCCGAGCAGGCTGCCCAGGTTGTGCTTCAGCTCGGCCTTGATGGTCGTGGCCTTGCGCGTGGTCTTGGCGCGGTCGGGCGTGAAGGTCATGCAGGCCTCTTCGGTCGCCTGCGTGACGGTCAGCGTGACGGCGTGTTTCTTCTCCTTGGCGTCGATATAGGTCAGCGTGATCGCGGCCTGCCGTTTGCGCGGCGAGTTGTTCTTCAGGGTGCTGAACGTGACGGCGTCGGTTCCGACGGCCAGGTTTTCGATCCACTCCTCGTCCGGCTCGGGCGTTTCGTCGTCGTCCTCGTCGGGAATCACCGAATAGACGATGGTGTCCCGGATCTGTTTGTAATCCTCCCGGAGGTTGTTGTCAAGCCCGATGCGGAGGTCCCAGGGGTTGCTGAAAATCTCGATGCGGCTCTCCTCCAACGACAGGATGGGGTCTTCGCCCTCCTGCGTCATGCGTACCGCCTGTTCGAGTCCGCCGCGGGTGAAGATGATGTCCACGGCGCGCGGCACGCCGTAGTTGGCGCCGTATTTGAACAGCACGGGGGTGTTCCCCGAGCCGTTCAGGCGGTTGATGGAGGCCCATTCCACGTCTTCCGACAGACGGACCGACCATTCGCCGGTGGAATAGATCCGCACCTGGGTGGACCCGGCGTCCGAAGTCAGCGTGTATTTGTTGGAATCCACATTCAGCGGCAGGTCCATGTCCGAATCCATTTCGCATCCGGTCAGCAGGAGCAGCGCCGTGACGAGGGGCAGGATGCCCGTGCGCCACGCTTTGTAGATGCTGTCTGTAAGGTTATTTTTCATCGTTGTGTTTTTTTGTTCGTTCCGTCGGCCTTACATGCCGTATTCGTTATAGGCCTTGTTGTCGAGTGCGCCGCCCGAATAGACGACCTCCTTGTCGGGGATCGGGTAGTATTCGTGGCAGGGGAGCATGTTGTCCTTGAGCGTCGGGTAGTTGGTGTATTCGTAGGTCATCTGATACCAGATTCCCCAGCGTACCAGGTCGAACTTGCGCTGGAATTCGCCCAGCAGTTCGCGTCCGCGCTCCTTCTGGATCTCCTCCAGAAGCGCATCTTTGTTCTTGAAGACGTAGGCGGTGGTTCCGGCGCGTTCCCGGACCATGTTCAGGTAGCGGACGGCCTCGTCGGAGTCCTCCGTCTCGGCGTAGCACTCCGCCATCATCAGGATGGCGTCGGCATAGCGGAATACCTTCTGGTTGGAGAAGTCGGCGGTGTTCTGCATCCCCGGACACCAGAATTTCGGGCCGAGCCACGGACGGGTTCCCACGCCCGAGAAGGGCTTGCCGTCGTATTCCCACGCCATGTTCAGCGTTTTGCGCTTGTCGTTGCTTTTTTTGGTCTGGAGACCGTCGCAGAAATAGCTGTTGGGGCGCATGGAGGTCCAGGTGGTCATGCCCGTGCCCATTTCGGGAATCTCCACGCCGTCGTAGATGCCCTTGCCGTTGTGGTACGGAGTGGTGATGGCTGCCACGTTGGTCGTGACGGACAGTCCGCCGGGCGTGTAGGTGCGCTGCACCTCGAAGATCGACTCCGGGGTGTTCTTGTTGCGGAACATGATGTCTTCGAGCGGATACTGTTGCAGGTCGCCGTAGATTTTCTCCAGTTCGCCGAGCGCCTCGAGGGCGTCGTCCCAGCGGTGGTTCCACTGCGCGAGCTTGGCAATCATCATCCAGCCCATCGCGGCGCCCATGCGGTTGTCCGCGACCTCCGACGAACGCACCTGGTCCATCGAGGGCACGTAACGCTGCAATTCGTCGATCAGGTAGTCGCGGGTCTCCTTTGCCGACATGCGGCCCATGTGGGCGATCTCCTGCATCACCTGTTGGTCGGCGACCTCCTTGGTGTAGAAGGGCACGTCGCCGAAGATGCAGGTCAGCAGCCAGTAGTAGAACGAGCGGATGACCACGCCTTCGGCCAGCAGCGGCAGCTTGTCGGCTTCCGAAGACTCCTTGATGTCGTTCAGGGGCGAACGTTCGATGGCGGCGATGGTCGAGTTGCAGTACATGACGCCCTTGTAGCACTGGGTCCATATCTTCTGGCCGTTGAGCGGCTTCGCGGGGGATATGTCGAGCTGGGCGTCCTTGGTCCCCGAAGCGATGTACATCAGGTCGGTGACGCCTTCGGTCATAATCAGGAAACAGTAGTCGTAGATGCTGTTGATCGGTATGTAGCAGGCGTTCAGGCCCGCCAGGCATTGCGCCCGGGTCTTGTAGTACTCCTTGGGGCCTACGAACGACGTGGGGTGTTCGTCCAGGTCGCACGCGCTGAATAGCAGGGCGGCGGTTGCCGTGGCTGCCAGCAGGTATTTTTTCAGGAAACTGTATGATTTCATGGTCTTGGCTGTTAGTATCTGATCTGGAGGCTGAAAATAATGGTCCGGGGCTTGGGGTAAGCGCCGATGTCGACGCGCCGCAGGGCCGAGTTGGAACTCGATGTCGAAACGTCCGGGTCGAATCCGTTGTATTTCTTCCACAGGTAGAGGTTCTCGCCGCTGACGCTTACGCGGATGTCGCGCAGGCGGTTTTTGGTGACCTTGCGCATGTCGAACGTGTAGCTCGCGGAGATGTTCTTCAGCCGCAGGTAGCTTGCGTCGTGCACCAGCCGGTCGCTGGGCAGGGCGTCGTAGCTGCCGGCCATCGGCAGGTTCGAATTCGGGTTGCGGACCGGATGCCAGGAGTTCTGCATGTACTTGTATTGGTTGGTATAGGGCGAACCGTTGCCCATCCAGAGTTCGGCGACGTTGTAGATCTTGCCGCCGATCGAGTAGTTGAAGAAGAAGCTGAATGTGAAGTTATGGATGTTGAACGTGTTCTGGATACCGCCGTAGAGGTCCGGGTCGGCCGATCCGAGGTAGACCAGGTCGTCGCTGTTCAGCGCTCCGTCGTGGTTGATGTCCTGATAGCGGGCGTATCCGGGCTTGAAGGTGTTGCCGCTGGCCGAGGCGTAGGCCTTGGTGATCTTGTTGCGCTCGACCTCTTCCTGGTTGTGCCATACGCCGCCGTAGCGGAATCCCCAGAGGGCGTTGAGCGTGTAGCCCTTCTTGTAGCCGTACATCATGTAGGTGGTTCCCGACGACGACGGCGACGAGTAGGCTGTCACGAAGTCTTCCGAGGCGATGTCGTCCACCATCTGCCTGTTGCGCGACAGGGTGAGGGTCGTCGACCACTGGAATTTCGGACGGACGATGTTGCGGCTTTCGACGGTGAGTTCCCACCCCTTGTTGGTAGTGCGTCCGGCGTTGGCGAAGTAGTTGGTGTAACCCGTCTGCGAGGCTACCTGTACGGTCAGCAGCAGGTCGCGGGTCTTGATCAGATAGGCGTCGGCCGTGACGTTGAGCCGTCCGTCGAACAGCGAGATGTCGGCTCCGAGGGTATACTGGTCGGAGGTTTCCCACGTCAGGTCGGGTGATGCCAGACGCGACGGGTAGACCGCCAGCTGCTGCGTGCCTCCCATCAGGTAGCCGCTCGTCGAGTTGCCGACGGCCGCCAGCGAACGGTAGGCCGAGATGGCGTCGTTGCCGGTGCGTCCGAGGCTGGCGCGCAGGGCCAGTTCGTCGATCCACTTGGCTTTTTGCAGGAACTTCTCGTTGGCGATGTTCCAGCGGAGGGCCGCCGAGGGGAAGAATCCCCATTTCTTGTTGGCGGCGAAGTTCGAGGCGCCGTCGTAACGGGCCGTGAACGTAACGTAGTAACGCTCCTTGTAGTTGTAGTTCAGACGTCCGAACACCGACATCTTGGTCCAGTCCGTGTGGTTGGTGCTGATCGAGGTGTTCTGCTTGTCGGGAACCGCGGCCATGCTGTTCCAGGTGAGTTCGTCGAGCGTGTAGCCGCGCCCGGTGATGCTCAAGTTGTTGTCGTACTTGATCTGCGCGGTGTATCCGCCCAGCACGTCGAAATTGTGGCCGCTCTTGGGGCGCAATTCGTAGTAGACCGTATTTTCGCTTGAGAAACTCGTGTCGTCGTACTCGTCGCGGCTGGCGTAACCGCCTTCGTTCTCCTTCTTGGCCGGCAGGTATCCCGGCTCGTAGTAGCGTCCGTGGCGCTGGTAGGAGTAGTAGGTGAACTGGCTGCGCAGCTTCAGCCCCTTGACGGGGGTCACTTCGACGAATGCGCTGTTGTTGAGCGAAATGCGCCGGGCGTTCTTGAGGCAGTGGTCGAGCATGATGCGCGGGTTGTTGAATTTCTGTCCCGAGTACCACAGGTCGTTCATGTCGGATGTGGGGGAGAGGAACGGGCTGAGGAACACGGCGGCGTTCCACCAGTTGGTTCCGCCGATGGTGGCCAGGTTTTCGTCCTGATCGCGGTAGGTGTAGCTCAGGTTCAGTCCGGCCTTGAGCCATTTGGCGAACTCGTGGTCGACCTTCAGGCGCGCCGAGTAACGTTTCAGCCCGCTGTTGTCGATGATTCCCTGCGTTTCGTTGAATCCGGCCGAGGCGTAGTAGGAGCTTTTCGCGGAGGCTCCCGAAATCGAAAGGTCGTAATTCTGATAGAGCGCCGTGCGCGTGATGGTGTCGATCCAGTTCGTGCCGACGCCTTTGGCCTCGGGGTTGGGGAAGGGGTATTTCGACATCGGCGAGTCGGGTTCGATTTTATCGTTGCCGTCGGCGCTTGAGAAGAAATAGGCGTAGTCGTTGCGGTAGCGGGCGAACTCCGTGGCATCCATGATGTCGAGCTGACGCGGGAGCTGCGAAAATCCCAGGTCGGTCTTGAAGGTGATGTTGGGTCGTCCGTCCATGCCGCGGCCCTTCTTGGTCGTGATCACGATCACGCCGTTCGAGCCGCGCGCGCCGTAGATGGCCGTCGACGAGGCGTCCTTCAGCACCGAGATCGACTCGATGTCCGCGGAGTTGATGTCGTTCAGGTCGTGAATGCCGTCGATGACGCCGTCGACGATGATCAGCGGTTCGTTCGATGCCGAGATCGAGCGTGTGCCGCGGATACGGATCGAGGTCGTGGCGCCCGGCTCTCCGGTCGTGGCCATGATGTCGGCGCTGGCGATGCGGCCCTGGAGGGCCTGGTCGACCGAAACCACCGGCACGTCCTTGATGTCGCTCATCTTGACGTTGGCCACCGAACCCGTCAGGTCGGTTTTCTTCACCGTGCCGTAGCCGATCACGACCACTTCGTCGATGGTCTGCTTGCTCTGTTCGAGTTTCACGTCGACCTTCGTGCGCGCGCCGACCTTTTCGGTTTTGGCTTCATAGCCGATGTACTGGAAGGTCAGCGAAGCGCCTTCGGGAACCTGGATCGAATAATCGCCCGTGGCGTTGGTGCTGGCGCCGTTCGTCGTGCCCGTCACCAGTACGGTCGCGCCGATCAGCGGCTCGCCGCTCTGGTCCGTAACCTTGCCCGTTACGGTATGTTTGGTTCCGCTTTTCTGCGCGAAGGCAGGCGCTGCCGTCAGCGCTCCCGAAACCAGCAGGATCAGTAATATGATATATTGTTTCATGCGAATTTTTATTTAAGTGCAACTCCTGATGCTTGCTTCCCGGAGGGGTAGTGGCGGAATTCGATCATCACCGGGTAGTGGTCCGAATGCGTGGCGGTAAATTCGTCGTAGATGATGCGCGAGTCGGTTATTTCACGCATCACGGCCTGCGAGGCGTAGATGAAGTCGATCCGCCGTTGATCCGCCGTCGATTCGCCGTTGTAGGGGGTGGGAACGGTGTGGAAGAACTGGCTGTGGCGGTCGCGCAGGGCGTCGCAGTAGCCGCTCTTGAGTACGATCGAATGCGTCTCGAAATAGGTGTTCGCGGGCATCGCGTCGGCATCCTTGGGCGAATAGGAGTTGAAGTCGCCCGCCATCAGCCACAGCGGTTCCACCGGATAGCGGCGGATGGTGCTGTCGAGGATGCAGTTGATCTCCCGGTCGCGGTAGGTGTTGCCCGTCCCGGCTACGCCCTGCCCGTTGGGATAGGTTCCGAAGGGATAGAGGTGCAGCACCACGACGTTGATGTCCTTGATGCGGGTGTGGATGGCTCCGTGCCAGAGGGGAACGTCTTCGAGCAGGCGGTTGCGCAGTTCGATGGGGTATTTCGACGTCAGCCCCACCGGAAATCCGCTCTCCTTGCAGAGTATGGCGTAGGGGTGCCCGTAGCGGCCGGCAAGGGCCGTGAGCGACTCCTCGGTGAATGCGTTGCACTCGCAGAGGGCCATGAAGTCGGGGTCCTTCTCCTTCACCCAGTCGACGAAGTTGTCGAAGTTCTGGGCTTTGTCGAGCTTCATGCCCTCGAGAATATTGTAACTGATGAAACGCAGGGTTTCGGGCTGGACGCTCGTTCCCGGATCGGTCGTCAGTTCCTCGTCCGGTGCGGCGGGATCGTCGTCGCAGGCGGGCAGCAGGGCCGTGGCCGTGAGCAGCGTCGCCCCGAAAGCCAGCCGGCGCAGCATCTGTATCGTGTCGTATGTTTTCATGTCGTTCGCTGGTTTATTTGTTGTAACGCAGGGCTGCGTAGGAGACGGTGAATGCGTTGGCTACCTGCCCGTTGGATGCGATGGTCGCGGTGTCGTAGGTCGTCGCCGTGCCGATCTTGTTCTGCACGGGGCGCAGGCGGATCCATGCCACGCTCTGTCCCAGAATCTCGGTGGGAACCTGCATCCACACGTTCTTGTCGCCCGAAAGCTGCTCAAGCTGCATGTTGCCCCAGTTGCCGTTGTCGGGAACCGTGAAATCGGTGAGCTTCTTCCAGTTGTCGCCGTCGAGCGAATATTCCGCCGTCCAGTAGCGCAGTCCGCCCTGTGCCGAGTGGTAGCGGCAGGTGAAGACGAAGGAGCATTGCGTGGAGCTGACGCCCTGCGTCGAGAACTCGAAGATCAGGGAGTTTCCCGTGTTCTTCGCCGTGTCCCACAGCTGTTTGTGGCCCCACGAGGCGTTGTTGATGGTCAGCCCGTTTTCGGCGGCCCGGTAGGCGCTGCCGACGGCCAGCCAGGCGTAGGTGCTCATAAACGAGAGTCCCGAACCCGTCGTTGCGGCTACGCAATGCGCCTGACCGCTGTCGGTTGCCGGATGCGGATACTGCGGGAATGCGTAGGCGCGGGGGTCTTTGCTGCCGTCGGGACTCCACTCCACGGCCACGGCCGAGAAGACGTTGTCGGCCGACTCGTCCAGCGCGATGTCCTCGCGCGTCACGTTGCGGATCTGGTAACGGCCGATGTCGCCGCCCCGCTCGAAGAAGGTGTAAGGCTCGTGTACGATGATGCCTGTGATCGTTCCCTCGCCGTCGGGCATCTCCTTGAAACGCCAGTCGCAGCCGTGGTTGGTCATCAGGTAGATCATGTCGCCGTGACGGTCGAGTACGGCTGCGGGGTAGTAGTTGTTGAAACTGTTGGTGTAGTTGATGTGCACGGGGATGAAACGTCCGGTGCGCACGGCCATCTGGCAGCGTTTGAGCGTCACCTGGGTGTAGATGTCGGCGTCGGTCAGCTGGTCGATGAAGCGCCGCTTCGCGGGCCGCTCTTCGGCCGTTCCGGCCTCTTTGGTGACGATGTGGTCCTGCGTCACGCCGCTGAGCGTGTAGCGCTCGGGGTTGCTCCGCTTGGTCAGCGTGAGGCCCTTGCACCAGAGTTTGAGTTTGTCATATCGTTGCAGGTTGTTCTGCTGGGCGTCGGTCGTGACCAGAGCGAGACCCAGCGAGGCGTCGGCGTTCTGCATGTAGGCCGTGCAGTCGTTGATGCCCAGATCGGGTTTTGCCGCGGCCTTGAGCATGGGGCTTCCGGCCATGTTGGGCGAGGCCCAGTCGCTGATGACCGTGCCGCTTACGGCGATGTCCTGATCGAGGGTGATCTCGCCTTCCGCCTCCGCGATCAGCCCGCGCAGCTCCTCGAAGGTCATCTCGCGGGTCTCCGCCGTACCGCCCGGGATACCCTGATAGGCTGTGAAATAGGTTGTGTGATCTTCGCCCCAGTCATCCCGGAATCGCAGACGAAACCGTGCCGCGCGGGGCTCGAATTTCTTGTTGTCGGCGATCCGGAACCGGAAATACTTGAAATCCTGGGCGTAGCTGACGCTGTCGGCCCACGGTTCGGCAGCGGAATTCTCGTCGTAAACGACCGTCCAGTAGATTTTCTTGGACAGCGGAATGTTGGTGTCGATCGCAACGGAGTCGATCGTGCTAACGGACGAATATTGTTTTCCGATGTACTTGAACTCCAGGAGCGGCGTCGTGCCGTACTGCATCAGGTAAATCGTGTCGACGACCTGCTGGCGGGCCGATGAGACGAGGATGGTTCCCTTGCGGGGAAGCGAGTTGTTGGTCCGGTAATTGAGGTTGAGCGAGCCGCCCGTTTCGCCGCTGTCGGCGCCGTCGACCGAGACCCAGAGTCTGGTCTCGGGCGTGAGCCGCGCCTGCCACGGTCCGGAGGTCTCTACCTTGATGGTGCGGGAGCCTGCGTCGCTGGAGACGAAGACTTCGCTGCTGACGCCTTTCGAGCCGATAGCCGGCTCCGTTTCATCCTCGCTGCACCCCCCCCCGAGCAATAGGGCCGAGGCGGCGAAGGCGCAGATCAGGCTGAAGCGCTTGGTGTAGAATTTTTTCATCGTATGTCGTAGTTTGGGTTTTTAGTGTCGCGGGGCATTCTGTTCCCAGGGGAGTTTGCCGAACAGGTCTTCGAAATCGTACCATTTCAGGCGCAGCACGTAGAGGTTGTCGATGAAGATGCGTGTGTTGCCGCTCTCCATCTCGTATTTGCCGGCCATCAGTTCCATGCGCGTGTTGCTCGTAAAGGGATTTTTGGGGTGGGAGAAGATGATGAACTCCTGCTGGGAGTTTTTCCACATGGCCGTCGGAAGCTCCGCAGCCGTGGGATCGAGGTGTCCCACACGGACGGTTTTCTCGGTGGTTCCGTCGGCGAACTGCCCGCCTCCCGTGATCCGCACGGTCAGTTCGTCGTTGTCTTTCGTGCCGTCGGCCGCCGCATAGGCGATGGCGTTGAAACGGACCATGGCGGCCGTGTCGTTCCGGATGCCCGGATCGTACGGGGTCAGCAGGTTGGCTCCGTGTCCGGCGTCGTCGCCGAGTTTGACGTAGCCGTTTTTGCCGTAGCAGTAGGCCGTGCCTCCCTCCTGTGCGGGCGTCGATTCCAGCCCCATTTTCTTCTGGTCGGCGGTCCAGCTGTCGATCGGCGTTTCGCCCCGGGTCTCCAGAGGTTCCGCCGAACCGTACTTCAGCCAGTCGAAGTTGCCCTCGTAATCTTTGGTGTATTTCGGGAATCCCTGCACCACGGCGATGAATTCATTGAGGAATTCGACGTCGGTGTGCAGCGAGATGCACCCTTTCCGTTCTACGTAGGACTCCGTGTGCGGGGTGATCAGCAGGACCAGTTCGTCGATTCCGGGCCTGACGCCGCGTTTGATTTCGTCGACGTTGAGCCACTCCTCGGCCGGCAGTTCTCCGGACTCTTCCTTTTCGCCTTCGAATCCGACCTGATAAGCCACATTGCTTCTGATATAGATGGACCTTTTGAACGGAGTGGCGTCCTGCTCTTTCGACGCTCTGACGGGGATGTGCAGGGTTCCCGTCAGCGCTTCTTCGAACTCGGGCGAGTTCGACCACTCGATGTGTTCCCTGCGGGAGTAGTCCTTGTCGTCGTCGCAGGCTGTGCCCAGAGATACCGTGCCGGTCAGCAGCAGTACCGCGATCAGCGGGGTGACGCTCCTCTTCGGGATTTTCAGAGATAGAGTTGTTCTCATAGCATTTAGGTTAATTGGTCTGAAAAAGTTTGGAAAATTTTAGCTAAATTTCGGGTGAATATTGAAAATATTTTCATTACAAAGATAGCCCTTAATAAATATGCGGAAAGGGTCTTGCCCGAAAATGTAAATGAATGTAAATCTTATCTTGTTTATTGTCAGCATGTTCGATTTTTACACCCCCGTGCGTTATGTAAATGCTGAAACTTTGATATTTTACTTTTTAATACATTTGTAATACGCAGACCCTTTCTTCTGATTTGCTTTTGTGTTATTAAAACGCTATGTTTGCATTAAACCGAAACCTGAAATGAAAATCCTCCTTCTTGCCGCAGCGTTGTTCTCCGCGCTGTCCGCGGCTCCGGCTTCCCCGGGTGAAAAGACCGACCTGCAGGAGCTGTTCCGCAGTCTCGATCGGGTGATCGCCCGCAGCGGCGAGTACACGGCGCGGCGCGAATCCCGCATTGATTCGCTCAAGCGCGCTCTGACCCGCGACGGGCTTTCGCTGCGCGAGCGTTTCGACCTGACCGAGCGGCTCGCCGAAAATTACAACTCCTACCAGAGCGACTTCGCGCTTCTCTACCTCCGGCGAACTCTTGCGCTGGCCGAGGAGACCGGCGACAACGACCTGATCATGCGTGCCCGCTCCGGGATTGCGCTCTGTTACAGCCTGGGCGGACGTTTCTACGAGGCCGAGGAGATCTTGAGCGGCATCCGCGACACGGTGCACGTCAGCCGCCGGGCGCTGCAATCCTATTATGTCGCCCGGCATCGCATGAACCGCGAACTCTACGCCCTGACCGAGCCGGGCGAACGCCGCGACCTTTTCCGCCGGCGCGAGCACTATTATGCGGTCAGCGCGGCGGAAATCAGCGAGGACACCTTCACGAGCCTGTACTACGGGTATATGGATGCCATCGTCCGCAAGGACTGGTCCGAGGCTTCGACCCTCTGCGACAGCCTGCTGGTCTCGGTCCCTTCCGATTCCCACTCCTACGCCAAGGCCGCCAACCACAAGGCGCAGCTCGAGGGGAAGGCGGGGCGTCCCGACGAGGAACTCGCCTGGTTCATACGTTCGGCCATGGCCGACATCCAGTCCGCCGTGCGTGACCACGGGTCGCTGTGCACCGTCTCCGAGGAGCTTTTCAACCGGGGCGACGTCGATCGGGCGATGGATTATATCCGCGTGGCGATCCGCGACACGCGTTTCTTCAACTCCCCGAGCCGCTCGTGGCGCGACATGGCCATCCTGCCGCAGATCGAGGCGGCTTACAGCGAGCGCAACGCCCGCCTGCACACGATGTACATCGTGCTGATCGTCGTCATCCTGCTCTTTTTCGTCTCGGCCGTCGCCGCGGGGCTTTACGTGCTGTCCCGCAACCGGAAGCTCTGCGCCGTGCAGCAAACCCTCCGCGAGTCGAACGACAAACTCAACGGTCTGGCCCGGAGCCTGCGCGAGACGAACGACCGCCTGAGCGCGCAGAACCTCCGGATCGCCGATGCCAACCGGATCAAGGAGGTCTATATCGGGGGCTTTCTCCAGACGATTTCGGAATATATCAACAAACTCTCGGGTACGTATCAGTATGTCAACAAGATGCTGCGCGACGACCGGATCGCCGAACTTCGCCGCGAATGCGCCCGCAGCAACATCCGCAACGACGAGCTGAAGGAGTTCTATGCGCTTTTCGACAAGACCTTCCTCGGGCTTTTTCCCTCGTTCATCGACGAGATGAACGGCCTGCTTGCCGACGAGGCCCGCCGCGTGATCGCCTCCTCGCCCGCCGGAGCATGGACGCCCGGCGAGCAGCGCGGAGAGAAGGTGCGCGTGAAATATACGCTGCCCGTCGATTTTTACCTCCAAGGCAGCGGGGACAAGCTCTCCGAACGGCCTGAAAAACCCCAAGGCAGTCTCGACGGAATCCTCGTCGTGGGCTATGGCGCAACCCAAAAATAACCCCCTTCTTACCATCAGCGACGGGCGGCGTCCACCCCAAGTTCAGCGGATGCCGCCCGTTTTTTGCCCTGCCCGCCGAAATCCGCCGCAAAAACACGGCATTCCGGGAACTTTTTACTACATTTACACGACTTTAACCGCTCGTAACATGGATGTAAAGATAGCCCCCGACTGGAAGGAACTCCTCGCCCCGGAGTTCGAAAAACCCTATTTCGCGCAGCTCACGGAGTTCGTACGGCAGGAATACGCCTCGCGGCGCATTTTCCCGCGCGGCAGCAACATCTTCCGCGCCTTCGACAAATGCCCGTTCGACCGCCTGAAAGTGGTCGTCATCGGCCAGGACCCCTATCACGGTCCCGGACAGGCCAACGGGCTTTGTTTCTCGGTCGCGGACGGAGTTCCCTTCCCGCCCTCGCTGCAAAACATCTTCAAGGAGGTCTCCGACGACACCGGCACGCCCATACCGTCTACGGGCAACCTCGACCGCTGGGCCGAACAGGGAGTGCTGCTTTTGAACGCCGTGCTCACGGTCCGCG
>ERZ780223.2807-NODE-2807-length-14104-cov-3.494341_pt1 | contig 14104 bp, 6 predicted proteins | sample MGYA00511016_ERZ780223 | MGnify/ENA primary metagenome ERZ780223 (study PRJEB29588, sample SAMEA2159032) | human gut metagenome | biome: human gut; feature: human-associated habitat; material: faeces | place: Denmark | collected 2008/2010 ... | reverse complement strand
GCGCACTGCGATCACCGTGGAAAACGGCAAATGGGCGGTTAACGAGCTGCCGGGCGAGTATATTTTGGAAGCGTCGATAACAAAGGATGGCGTTACTTATGAATGTTCCCGGGAGATACAGATCGAGAAGGCACAGCTATATGTAACGGTTGATCCGGTTACGGTGGATGTCAGCAAAACGACAGATTACCAATATCAGTTTGCAGCTGCGCAGTTAAAATTCCGGGGCTTGTCTGCCGGAGATGAAGACGCCGCCAGAGCTCTGTTTACTGCCGGTGCCAATGAGCAGGAAATTGGAAAGGACAGCAAAGGAAAGCCATATGCGGCAGATTACAGTATTTATACCGGAATTAAGGAGGATGCAGAGACAGCGGAAGTGAATGAGCTGCTTGCAAAATACGAGGTGTGTACGATAAACAGTACACTTAGCTACACGGGCAATAAGACCGGAAGCTATCTGGTACAGTACGGCGCAGAGGGCAGAGGCGTTGTCAATGCGTCCACCGACAAAGGTACAGCAATCGCAAACGGCGGGTCTTATGCGGAGGATTCAAAACTCTATTTTAAAGCAGTTCCGGCTCAGGGCTGGAATCTGAAGGGATGGAAGGTCAATGGCAAAGATGCGGAGTATGTTCAGGGAATCACATTTGTAAATGGAATGCTGAAAACAGCCTTGACGGACGACATTCAGGTAACTGCTGTATTTGAAGATCCGTCGGCAAGTGAGAAGCCGGCAGAATCAGCAGCCCCAACACAGGGGCCGGGAGAAAGCAGCTCACCGGTTGTCTCCGGAAAGCCGCAGGATCCAACGCAAAGTCCTGTGATTCCGACGAAGCCGGATACACCACAGATTTCCGGCAGCCCGGATGTGCCGCATGTGTCTGATAAACCGGACACGCCACAAAGCTCCGGCAGTCCGGATGTACCGCAGGTGTCTGGAAAACCGGACATACCACAAAGCTCCGGCAGCCCGTATGGCACACAGGCATCGTCAAAACCGAATAATGCGTCCGCCACCGGAAAAGATGGAGCATCAGCAGACGGGACACAAGCAGGAAAGGATGGTGGAAAGGCAGCAATCGGCATGTTCTTTATGGTGAAGGGCGTGACTTACCGTGTAACTGCAACCGCTCAGGTTTCCTGTGTTAAGGCGAAAAAGAATATCAAGGGAAGCGTTGTGATTCCGGATACGATCACGTATTCCGAAGTAACCTATAAGGTCACAGCTCTTAGTGCAGGAGCGTTCCGAAGCTGCAAAAAGCTGACAAAAATAACCATTGGTAAGAATGTGGAAACCATTGGAAAGGATGCCTTCCGAAGCTGTAAAAAGCTGAAGCAGATCACGATCAAAACAGAGAAGCTCACAGCAAAATCCATCGGAAAGAATGCATTTAAGGGCATCCGTAAAAATGCAGCGATCCGTGTTCCGAAAACACAGAAAAAGTCATATACAAAATGGCTTAAGAAAAAGGGAGGTTGTTCAACAGCAAAAATCAAAGCATAGAACAGAAATTAAAATATAGCTTCGATTGGAAACAGGGCTTTGCTAAATAAGCTTCACATAAATATATAACTGCACCCATAATCAATGTGCGAAGCTTGAGAAAATAATAATCTTAATGATAGAACTGTCGGGGATCCATGCCATTGTGGTGTCTCCGGCAGTTTTATCTTGAGTATCGGATGCTTATATGGTAAGGTAAAGGAAAACAGCGGAAAGCATCAGAGAGGAGAAAACCGGGTGAATACTACATGGAATGAAAATACAAAACGGTGGGTCGGGATCATTCTGCCGCTTGTGCTGGCATTGATCTCAGCACTGGTCGTATCACGGTTTGCAGCATCGGCAGACTTTCATGAGAAAACGATCACAGCACTTGATGACAAAAAGGCAACGGTTCTGGAGCTGACAGCAGCATCAACGGCGGCGTCTGCGGCAATCACGCTGCTTCCGGGAGACACGGCAACCCCGATCGCAGAAAAGCTGGCGGATATGAGTACCTATTTCCTGATCGTTCTCTGTGCGATCTATGTTGAGAAATATCTGGTCACAGTGACCGGCTATGCTTCGTTTGTCATGCTGATCCCGATTGCCTGTGTCCTTTATTCGGCGGGAACGGCAATTGCAAAGGATGCATGGAAAAAGCTGGCAAGAAAGTTTGCGTTATTTGCTATTGCAATCGTTCTGGTTATTCCTGCCAGCGTCAAGGTGTCTGATCTGATCGAGCATACGTATCAGTCTTCTATCCGGGATACGGTGGATGCTGCCAAGGAAGCAACGAAGGATATCCAGAACAGCAGTGACGGACAGCAGGACAGTGACAGCAGCGATAACAGCGGAGTACTGTCAGGCATCATTTCCGGTATTAAAAACGGTGTGTCCGATATTACGGACAAGGTCGAAAACGTGATCAATCAGTTTATTGAAGTTCTGGCGGTGATGTTAGTCACCTCCTGCGTCATCCCGATACTGGTGCTGGTGTTCTTCTTCTGGCTGGCGAAGAGTATGCTGGGGATGGAACGAAACAAAAATGTCTTTTAAAAGTGCTCGAATAACTGCTAAAAATGTCATTTTACGCCCCTTGGCGTTTCAGGGCACTATAGAGGATGTTATCTTTACAGATTTGGACACCTTGACTTTACATCTGTTATAAAGTTTAATCTTGATGATGTGGATTTTGATAGAAAGGTACGGTACCAAAGATGGAAAGAAATTTGACGACCGGCAATATCGGGAAAACAATCGCATATTTTGCGCTGCCTTATCTGCTGTCTTATTTTTTGCAGACGCTGTATGGAATGGCAGATCTGTTTATTATCGGTCAGTTCGACGGTGTGGACGGGATTACTGCTGTTTCCAACGGTGGACAGGTTATGCATATGCTGACGGTGATCATTGTCGGACTGGCGATGGGAACAACGGTGACGATCGGCAAAAGTGTCGGAGCAGGGAAGCTTGATGCGGCTTCGGCTTCGATCGGCAACACGGTGACATTTTTCATGGGAATGTCGGTTGTGGTCATGGCGGTTCTTGTATTTCTGGTAAATCCGATCGTTACCCTGATCGGGATCCCGGCAGAGGCAGTTGCCGGAACGAGACAGTATCTGTTCGTCTGTTTCCTGGGGATACCGTTTATCACTGCATACAATGTAATCAGTGCGATCTTCCGCGGACTTGGCGATTCCAAAAGTCCGATGTATTTCATTGCGATTGCCTGCGTTGCCAATATTGTGTTAGATTATGTGTTTATCGGAGGTCTTGGAATGGGACCGATCGGTGCTGCCCTGGGAACAACTCTGGCACAGACGATCAGCGTGATCATATCTCTGATTGCGATCCGCCGCAAGGAATCGGGAATCCATCTGACGAAGAAGGAGCTTCGGGTGAAGAGAGATGTTCTGGGTCAGATCTTAAAGATCGGTATTCCGGTTGCCGTGCAGGACGGCTGTATTCAGGTCGCATTTATTGTGATCAGTGTGATCGCCAACCATCGTGGGCTGAATGATGCAGCGGCAGTCGGTGTTGTGGAAAAACTGATCGGTATGATCTTTATCGTGCCATCATCCATGCTGGCAACGGTGTCTGCATTATCTGCACAGAATATCGGCGCAGGAAGGCATGACCGGGCGAGAAAGCTTCTTTACTATGCGATTCTGATCACCGGCAGTTATGGGATCGTCATGACCATTCTGATCGAACTTTTCTCAAAGCAGACAGTTGGTATTTTCACAACGGATGCGGCAGTGATCCTGTTGGGAAGCCAGTATATCAGCTCGTATATTATTGACTGTATTTTTGCGGGAATTCATTTCTGTTTTACCGGATATTTCTGTGCATACGGAAAATCATATATTGGATTTATCCACAATATTTTGTCAATTTTATTGCTGCGTATTCCGGGTTCTTACCTTGCCTCGAAAATGTATCCGCATAATCTGTTTCCGATGGGATTTGCGGCACCGGCAGGCTCTATTTTGTCGATTGTGATCTGTGTGGGAGCGTATATCTGGATGCAGAGATCAATGCGTGGAGGGCAAAATGCGATGTCATAAAAATATCATAATTTTGACATTGATATCCCCGTGTATGAGGCATATAATTCAATGAAACATACAGGAAAGGGGAGATTTATAATGAGAGCGTATGGACGTTTTATGAAAAATATAGCGGCACTTGCACTTCTTTTTGCACTGCTGTCCCTGCTCCTGCCGTTCTGCAGTTTTCAGGCAGCCGGGCAGGACATGATCCTGTCGGGTCTGGACGTGCTGAAAGCGGGAGGCAGTGCCGCTTACACATATATACAGCAGGGAAGTGTGCCGGATGATCATATTATGAAAGCACCGTTTTCCTGGGGGGATGTGAAGGAGGGGCTTCATTATGCTGATGATGCAGGAGCCTCCGATCTGCTTATCGCCGGAGGTGTGGCAGCAGGCCTGCCGGTACTGTTCTGTCTTCTTGCTATGTGCATGCTGTTTCTGGCAGAGGGATCAAAGACTATGGTCGTGCCAACATTTTTAACGCTGCTTACAGTGTTGGAGCTTGCAGTGGCGCTGCTTGGATTTCCTGCGCTGCACCCGTATCTTCTGACGGGAGTGTATCTGTTTGCGGTGCTTCATGTTGTGGCACTTGTGTTTATCTTATTTGGGTGGCTGACCGGAGGTTATCGGGAGCCTGACCGGAAAGAGCGTGACCGCAGCCGAAGAAATGATTCCGGAGATGATGATCGAAGAGGCAGAAGGAAACATCGCCATAAGCGAGGCAAGCGAAAGAAGTCCGGCCGGAAAAGGAGCAAAAAGGATTCAAACGATAAGAAAAATAAAGAAAAGAAGGATCAATCCAAAGACGAAAAGAAAAAAGAAGCTCAGCCAAAGGCAACTGCTGCAGTTGGAAATGTTTGTGATGGCACAGGGATTTATCAGGGATTTCAATGGAATTTGAGGAACGAGACATCTTCGCGCGTGACGATTGGGACGACACCTGAGGCGATGCGTGGGATTGAGACTGGCAGCCTGAAAGCAGCCGGTCACATTGCTGATCATAATTGTCAGATCAGTTATCATCCGGAGGATGGAAGCTACACGATAGACAGTCACGCAGCAGAGCGTATTGTACTGCGGCAGAATGGCAAGGCATTGCATCAGTTGAATAATGGAGACAGTGTCCGTGTTTTGGGACAGGTAAAAATGGAGGTTGGCTCCTCACATTCTATGTGGCTGAAATAGTGTTTTTCTTCGCAAGAGAGTTAATTTGTGGTATAATAACTCCAAAATCCAGATGCTTCGCATCTGTCGCGCCCGCGAGTGAGAAAAGCGGAGCTTTTTCGAACCTTTTGCCGAAGCGTATGAATTTACAACATAACAACTCCAAAGGAGGAGCTTGCGAATGAAAAAGAAAAATGGAAAACGAATCATTGCCGGCTTGCTGGCAGCAGGTCTTTTTGCGGCTTCGGTGCTCTCACCGCTTCAACCGGAGGGAGCCGCTGCAGCAACAAAGATCAAGGTTTCAAAGACAAAAGTAACCGTTGCCGGAGGAGGGCAGGTTACTGTCAAAGTGAAGAATACCGGCAGCCGGAAAGTGAAAGCAAAAGTGTCCGGCAAAAAGATCATTGCCGTAAAGGTGATGAAAAAGAAAATCCGCATTACCGGAAAGAAGAGCGGCAAGACTAAGCTCATATTGAAAGCGGCGCACATGAAGAAATGTGTGATTCGTGTTACTGTCAGAAATATGGGACAGAATGATCCTCAGAACAGTACGGAACCGATCGAATCATCGCTGCCGGATCAGACCACTGTGCCGACGATGGCTCCGCAGCCGCCGGTGACGTCAGTGCCGACGACAACACCGCCGCCAAGCGTCACAACGGTACCGGCTGAAACGCCGACGCCAAACCCGACACCGCAGCCAAGTCAGACTCCGACACCAACAGTTACACCAGAGCCAAGTCAGACTCCGGTGCCAACGCAGACTTCACAGCCAAGTCAGACTCCGACACCAACAGTTACACCAGAGCCGGGTGAAACGGAGATACCATTTTCGACGGTTGCCCCAACCAGACAACCAACGATCATTGTGACCATTCCGCCAACAGCGAAGCCAACCGTAAAACCGACGGCAGCTGTAGGCACGGCAGATGCGCCGACAGAGACTCCGATACCAACGTTGGCACCGACAGTCAAGCCGGCAATAACACCAACTGTCATCCCGACCGCGACGGTAAAACCGACAGTGGCACCAACGGTCAAGCCGACAGTAAAACCGACGATAACTCCAACTGTAACGGCGAAGCCGACAGTAACATTGACAGTCAAGCCAACGGCTAACCCAACGGTCAAGCCGAGCGAAACACCGCTGCCAAAAGAGACAGCAGCACCAACGGTCAAACCGACGATAAAACCAACTACTGTTCCAACAGCAACGCCGGTTGCGACAATGAAGACAACGCAGCTTTCCTTTGCGAAGAAGTCGGTATATATTGGAGAGAGTATTACTGCTTTGAAAGCGGAGTGGGGTGAGCCGGAACGTATAGATCCGCTGCCACAGAAGAGCCTGTACGGATACATTTATAACGGCAACAGCCTGACAGAACCGTATCTGATTGTCGGCGTTAAGGGCGAAAAGATCGTTTCTTACTTTACGATTGCGAAAAACTTCACAGCCTATGATGCAGTGATAAGCACCAATGATAATGAGACAATTCAGCAGACGAAGCTGATACAGCAGGGCGCATCGGCACAGTCGATGATCGATGCGGGCTGGAGCGAGCCGGGAACCTACGAGTTTGATGCTCTGGACAGCAGCAAGAGTGAGGCAAGAGTCGGAACGGAGGCATATTACAAGCTGACAGATAACGCATATATTTATGCATTCAGTGATTACTTTGATGGAGGAGACAAATCCATCTATGGAATGTACGCATTTTCCGGAGAATGCACCAAGTATTCCATGATGTACCGCACATATATGACATTTACCGATGAGATTCTCCGTGCGGCGGAGCAGGAGGTCTATGAGATGACCAACGCATACCGCAACTATATGGGGAAAGCGTTATTTAAGCAGGAGGACAGAGCGACTGCGGCAGCCAGAAAGCACAGCGAGGATATGGCAAATAACAACTATTTCCAGCATAACAGTCTGGATGGTTCAAAATTCTCCGCACGGTTGACGGCAGAGGGTATTAGTTGGTCGGGAGCCGGAGAGAATATATGTGCCGGAGCCGGCGATGCGATCAATATGGTGATCGGCTGGATCGGTTCCTCCGGACACCGAAAAGGTATGTTGACGGATTTCAAGTATATCGGAGTCGGAGCGGCGTATAGCAGTTCTGCAGATTATGGTATCTACTGTACGCAGGATTTCTGGAGGTAGAGTAATTTCTTGTATGATAAAAAGAGATTGTGTCTTTATTTGGCACAATCTCTTTTTGAATTCAGCGACTCTTTGATAAGTGTAATTATGTTGTTACAAATTCATATAATTCTGCAAAGTGTTACGAACTGTTTTTATTGATGCTGTTTTACATATTCCGTCAGGATAGCATCATCCTCCGGCATCTGACAGCCGACGATATAATGACCTTCATTATCGGAGCAGCGGATGATACGACCCTCTAAAGTGCTATGATCGGTAAGCTCGAATTGCTCCAGTGTTATCGTGATCCTTTCGCCCTTGGCGGTGGCAAAGAATGGAGCGTCTGTGATGAAGGCAAATCCGTTTCCGCTGATATTGTCCATCTGTCCCGTAAACTCTTGTCCGGTTTCCGGGACAGTGATGACGCAGGAGTTGGTCAGATCTATACGCGGATATTTGCGGCGGTTATTGATCTTTGGACGGGAGCCGATCTGTACCTGATAGTGGTCAGCATCCGTTTTGTCCGGGGTGATCGCTGCGTTTTCCCAACAGTAAAGAACATTATCGACGGTTACCTGTACGTTGCAGGTCGTTGGATGGGTGATAGCAGCATCCGGGAGGGTGATAGCTATTCCCTGCGCCAGAGGCTGGATCAGTTCTCCGTGATATTTACGACTGGCATCATCGGTCGGTATAATGATCACCTTCATGCCCGGCTGAAGATCCTCCAGCCCCATAAAGCCGCCAATTCCAAGCTCGCACATCAGAGCTTCGACAACATTCTCAATCGTGTTGATATTTACGGCAGTTTCATCGTATTTACTGAGCATGCGGTGACAGATCTCATTTGATCCGGAAATGCCGGAGGTCATATCCTCCACGGTGGAGGAGACCTGTTCCATATTTGTCACAAGCTGGCGGTTCGACTGTTCCACACGCTTCATTGCGGCATCAATGGTATGAATGTGATGCTCGATCTGGTTGGAATCTGATGTGATCGTGGTAATATTTTGATTTGTCTTGGCAACCTTCTCCAGAGTGATCCGGATCAGCTTTAATGTATTTTCGATGGCGTGCGTCATCTGGTCAGAGGTTTCCTCGAGACGGATCAGTGCTTCCTTGATCTGGCTGGAGGATTCCTTTGTCTCTGCACTTAAGGTGCGGATCTGATCCGCGACAACAGCAAAGCCCTTGCCCGCTTCTCCGGCTCTGGCGGCCTCGATGGATGCGTTGAGTGCCAGAAGATTCGTCTGATTGTTAATGCTTTCAATCGTGCCGGTCTCCTGCTTCACCATTTCAAACTCATCCTTAAATGCCTGAAGCGTTTGCTCTGTATCGGAGGAAAGCTCTGACATAGTCCTTGTAGTCTGAAGCAGACTGTTCAGATCCTCGGAGCTGTTCTGGGCGTGAGTGCCGGATTCGTCGATCAGCTTGACCATTTCCTCGATCATCACGGCAATGTGCTGTACCTGGGAACTGATGTCGCTGGTCATATCCACAGAGGATGTTGTTGTGGTCTGAAGATTGATATTGTTATTGTTCAGCGTGTCCATCTCGGCAGCAACAATATCAGCGCCGTGCTTGTTTTCACCGGCAAGCTCACGGACAACCAGGACGCCGTCCATAATGGAATTGCTGGCATTTTTGACCTTCTCGACCGTCGTGATCACACGGTGCAGATCATTTTTGATGCTGTCTGTCATAGCACCGTCCGATTCGTTCAGATGGCGGATGGACATACCGTAGCAGATATAACAAAGAATGATGCAGGACAGCTCAAGTTGATAATCCTTCATGTTCGTGGCGGAGTTCATACCAAGAACAGCGTAGCGGTAAATGGAGCTGCCGATAATGATCAGGGCATTCACAATGCCGCAGTACCGCATGAAAAGCTGATCCTTATAGATCACCAGAAGACTGGTAACGGGAAGAACATAAGTAAATGCGATCGGCGACGAGGTCGTACAGATCACATATGTATAGAAAATACCATAACCGATCACCAGATCCAGTTTGTAGCGTTCCGTATTCCAGCCCCGGGTTCGAAGCAGGATCTCTCCGGTAATAAACGGAATCCAGCAAAGAGCCAGAAAGATCAGATAATATCTGGTGCTGTACAGGCCGTTTGAAAAATCAGATCCGTAGTTGGCGGACAACAGGATCGCAAAAATAAGCCATATTTTGCGCGCCTTGCGGTTTGCTTTTTCCTTGAAAAGTTTTTCGTCATAATTCATATAAATACCTGTGCCTTTCAGAAATAACCCCTAAAATTGTCGTATATATTCGGCAATCGCCTCAAGTGTCTGTGTGCTCTCCGGCAGCTCCGGTTCAAAAGCGCTGAAGGCGTGTGTCAGCCGTTTATCATCCGGAAAGTCCATGATTGCGGACTCCATCCGGGCGGCATCCAGCGCCATTTTAAACTGCATTGTGTAGTGACGCAGATGATCTTTACCGCTTGTCACAAGAAAGCATGGTGGCAGAGACCGGATAATATCCGGATGCTCCGGGTTGACATATGGTGCAAATGCTGATTTCTTATAATGTGTCCCGTAAAGATATCTGGGCATAAACAGTCCGATCTGATCCGGCTTATTCGTGTAAAACATACCGCTGATCAGTCCAAGCGCCTTTAATGGCAAAGCAGATGGTGTGACCCCGGCTGCCTGTGCGACCTTCGGATTGCGCTGTGCTGCCGCAGTATATACAAGAAGACAGGCTCCACCGCTGTCTCCGACCGCATAGACCTTGTCCGGATCACCCTGATACTTTGCAAGCTGACCCTGTATAAAATCGAGTGCAAGGAAAATATCCGCAATCTGATCATAAATCTGACAATCAGGAATAAGCCGGTATTCCACATTAAACACCAGAAATCCCAGTGTACACAATTTGGCACAGAAGTATTGGTTAAATTCTTTGTTGCCAAGCAAAAGTCCTCCGCCGTGAACATTTACGATCACAGGAAGTCCCTTGGGAGAAGACTGTGCAGGCTTCGGCTGGAAAATGTCCAGCCGGTGTGCCTTGTCCTGATCAGAAGCATAGGGGATATCAAGCGTCATCGTAACGTTATCCGGAAAAGTAAACCGATCATTCCGGTCTGCATACTCCCTGTTAAAATTCTCGCGCTGCCTGTAAAACATATTTTTGATAAACTGTCTCATAAGATTAACCCGCTCTCATTTGTATTGCTTCTTCTATCATACCGAATTATTGAGACAGATTCAATGAGTATTTTCATTTTTTAAAGATATGATATAATTGCAAAAATTTTACTTACCTGGTCAAAGATCGCCTGATCGATTGCCATATGACGTAGAATGTCAATCATGAGCTTTTTACGGAGAGTGTGAAAAAAGAAATTCCGGTCAGCATAGGTCGGGAAGATAAAGAGTGGTGACGGCAATCATGAAGAAATTCGATCTGTCCCATTTAACGGATAGACACAATCGCTAAGATAAAATAAAAGAATTATAAATGAAAAATAAGGAATAAATTTTAGAAAAATATTGTGCTGTTTTTGCATGCAAAATGTAATAATCGTATACCATAATAAAAAATTTGTATTGCATATTTTTAGCAGTGATGATAATATGTTTTTGTAGCAAAAGAAACAACTCTGTGGGGGAGTTGTTTCAGTAATGTATTGGGCGTGATTAGGATGTGTAAAGACATTTTTTGTGGGGACAAAGGATGTCTTTTTTCTGCACAAAAATAACAGAGTGATCATGAAAAATAGGTTATATAATGTGGGTTTTATAACTGTTTTTTGTCGTTTCTTATGTCCGCAATTCAGGACGGTTATTTTTCGGATATAGGATTGCTTTGTTTGAAACGTGTGTACTGTTTATGGGACAGTACATTTGTTTGTGCTTTCTGCAGAAATTATATTCTGATCAGCCGGGAAGGAGAATCTTATGGCTTTACGTAAGAAAGCAATGGCCATTGTCTTGAGTATGGCAATGGTTGCAACGTCGCTGTCGTTACCCAATATGACGGCGAAAACGGCACAGGCTGCCGGCAGTAGTTTTCAGAACCTGAACCAGTCGCAGATCACGGAGGCGATGGGTGTCGGGTACAATCTCGGTAACTCGTTGGAGGCTGCAAGTTCAGGAACACCAAATGAAACCGCTTATGGTAATCCAAAGCTTACGGAGGATCTTGTGTTAGCAGCAAAGGATGCCGGTTTCAAATCTATCCGTATTCCGGTTTCTTATCTCAGCATGATCGACGATAACAACGGATACAAGATCGACTCCTCATGGCTTGATCGTGTACAGCAGGTTGTTGATTACTGCGTGGATAATGATATGTATGCGATCGTGAATATGCACGGAGACGGATACACTACAGTAAATGGCGGATGGCTGTTATGCGGTAGCGGTAACCAGACCAAAATTAAAGCAAAATACAAAGCATGCTGGGAACAGATCGCAGATCGTTTCAAAAATTACGATGAGCATCTGATCTTTGAGTCCATGAACGAGGAGTTCGACGGAACCTATGGAACACCTAGCAGAACGGCTTATGCAAATATAAATGCGTACAATCAGATCTTCGTTGATACCGTGCGTAAATCCGGCGGCAATAATGACCAGAGATGGCTGCTGATCCCGGGCTGGAATACGAACATCGATTATACCGCAGGGGATTACGGCTTTGAAATGCCGACCGACAATTATTTATCTTCAAATATCGCTTCCGGACAGAAGAGAATCATGATCTCTGTTCATTACTACGATCCATGGGATTTCTGTGGAACGGAGTCCGGAGCAACGACCCAGTGGGGCGACAGCGTAACCGATGCGTCCAAGAAAGCAAGCTGGGGCGATGAATCTTACATGGTTTCCCAATTCAAGAAAATGTACACCAAATTTGTTTCCAAGGGATATCCTGTGGTGATCGGCGAGTTTGGTGCCATCAATAAAGAAAATTATGACAGTCAGAATAAGACCTGCCGTGCGGAATATTACCAGAAGGTCTGCTATTATGCAAAGCAGTACGGAATGATTCCGGTAGCATGGGACAATGGTTATAATGGCGATTACGGCTTTGCAATCATTGACCGTTATTCCAACAAGGTCGTTCATCAGGAGCTGATGGATGCAATGATGGAGGTTTATGGCGGAAACGAGTCTGCAACTGCAACCGGAATCACATTGAGTCAGTCCTCCATGACCATCCACATCGGAGACGAGAAGCAGCAGCTTACCGCAACATTAACACCGGCAGACAGCAAGGATAAGGTTTTATGGAGCTCCAGCGATGAAGCCGTTGCAACCGTTAATTCCAAGGGACAGGTAACCGCTGTTGGTGCCGGAACATGTACGATCACTGCATCCGTACCACTCGGCTACAAGGCAACCTGTGAGGTGACAGTTCCTCAGGCTAATTATGTACGCGCTAAAATGTACCTGTTGGAGACAGCAAGCTGGCAGTCAGTGATCAGCGATGAGTATGTTGACATTTATTCGGACGGCGGAGATTTCTCTCTGTCTCTCGATGCAACAAAGAGCCAGCTGCAGAACATCGGTTCACTTTACATTAAGGACATTAACGCGGCAGATGATGAGGCATCTGTATTTGATAAAGCAACCATTAAAGTGAAGTCCTTTGAGATCAACGGACAGAAGTACACCATGAAAAACGATACCTTCACATACGATGTATCACAGAAGGCATCCGATGATGGTCTGATCTGCCCGATCTTTAACTTCTCATTCATCAACGTATGGGCCAACACCCATGTCAACAATGTAACCGTAGAAAATGCAAATTACAAAGCATATTTCAACAATGTAAATTATCAGACCGTAAACTCTGTAAAAATGAACTTTACGGTATCCGGAATCAACGGAAGCGATGCGAAGCCAACGGCAGCACCAACGGTAGCACCGACCAAGGCACCGACTGCAAAGCCGACCGTAGCACCAACCGTGGCTCCGACAAAGGCGCCAACGGCAGCACCGACGCAGGCTCCTGTGATCACAGGAAAGAAAGTGATCGCATCCAACCTGACATCTACCTATGCAACCAATGATCCGTCATGGCTCATGAATGCATCCGATGATGATATTGTAACCGTTGTTTACACATGTACCGATCCATCCCATGCAAACTGGGGAATCCTCGGATGGGGTGCATCGGTAGACAATACATGGCAGAATGGTGACAACTACTCTGCAGCAAGCAATGCAACCGAAGAGGTTACCAAAGTTTACACCGTAAAAGAACTGAAGAAATCATTAAACATCAAAGCAAACTCCGATGTAACTTATCTGTGTCTGTCCGTATGGAATGGAGGCAAGATCGTCAGCCTTTCTATCGCAAGCACCGACAGCGAAACACCGGAGCCAACGGTAGAACCGACTGTTGCCCCGACGGTAGCACCAACCGTTGCCCCGACCGTAGCACCGACAGCAGCACCAACCGTTGCTCCGACGGTAGCACCGACCGTAGCACCAACGACTGCACCAACAACGACACCTGCCGGTGACTCTAAAATAACAGGCAGCGTGAAGCTCACAAGTAACTGGGGAAGCGGCGGAATCGCTCAGATCACTCTGACCAACGAGACAGGCGTAAGCTACACAAACGGATGGACCGTAGAGTTCACATTAGACCGCGAGATCACATCTATGTGGAGCGGCGAGTGCGTCAGCCTCGGCAATAACCGTTACCGTATAAGCAATCCAGGCTGGGACGGCAACTGGGCAGCCGGAAAGACAATCACATTAAATTGTGGTGTCGGCGCCG
>ERZ780223.2799-NODE-2799-length-14125-cov-2.860128_pt1 | contig 14125 bp, 16 predicted proteins | sample MGYA00511016_ERZ780223 | MGnify/ENA primary metagenome ERZ780223 (study PRJEB29588, sample SAMEA2159032) | human gut metagenome | biome: human gut; feature: human-associated habitat; material: faeces | place: Denmark | collected 2008/2010 ... | reverse complement strand
TGTAATAATAAAATTAAAGTTAAAGGAGAACCTACGTGGACTATATTGCCAAAATAAATGAACTTAGATCTGTTTCTATTGAAATTGACAGTCTTATTGTCAATCAATCATGGAGAGTAAAATACTCCAATGAACAAGAACCAGATAACCAAACTATATTAAACGAATGTTATTTAATAATTTTCGATGAATTGAGAGCACTTGGAATTTATGTAGATATGGATATTTCAAATGCTTTACAAGACTACTATACTGCTGATGGTTTTGTGGCGCTACGCTTATTTTTAGATGGTGATACATTAACTGAACATTTTAAAAGATATCCTGAGGTTCAAATAAAATTCGAGTCTCTTCTTGATACTTCTGATATTAATGATGAAGATTATTTTGCAGGATTTTACAATCTATATAAAACATGTTTCCCAGGAAAACAAGAGTATCTTACAATAGAAAGAATTGAAGATGTTATTTACTCCACTAATGAATTTAAAAATCATATTCTTGGTGTACTTCGTGATGCAGTTCCTTCATCCACTATAGTAACTGAATATGATGTTGATTTTCTTAAAACATATGTGGAAAAAATTATAGCTGGTCAGAAAATTTTTGATTTTGTAGTAAAACTTATTTGGGATAATATTCCAGATATTGATAAAGTACAATTACAAAGAGATATTGATACGTATGATTTTGAAAAAGTTCAGCCAGCAAATATTAAAAAATATTCGTGGGCAGTAATGCACGAAAATGACGATACCTTAACAGAAGAAGAAAAGATATTACAAGAAAAAATTCTACTTCATCATAAACAAGCAAATCCTCACCATATCGAATATTATTTAGTACGACAAGAAAGACCAAATAAAACTAGTATGGTAGAACTTGTGTGTCACCATGCTGAGATAGGAACAGATAAAGAAAAATTTATTGAAGAAGTGAAAGCTATGATAAAACAAGGTGAAGGACTTCTTAATGATTCTGATATTCAATTTCTTCATTTTGTAGCAAACCAAGTTATTAAAACATATTTTAATGTGCCTGAAAATTATGCTAAATTTAATGACGATCCTGCATATCAGTTTAATTTTGATCCAAATGTATTTCCATATACTGGAGAATAGAAAATGCTCTCAAATGCTAAAATTTCCTATCTGACATCCGCAAAAAGAAGACATCAAATTCAATCAAGAAAACATTGTAATGAATTATTTGCTATGGCGGAACTTCCAACTCTTGTTCAGCAAAGCAGTGATATTAGTGGTGAAAGAATATTGGAACCTGGAACATTTATTCCTGAAAATGATTTAATTTTTTCTAAAGGAGTAAATGTAAATCTTGATTATTATCAAGAAAATTATGTACTTACTTTTATTGGCAATTATCGTGGAGCTATAACAATGCAAAGTGATCGGTTAGGATGTCTTATCCTATCGCACAAAGATGAAGCTCCATATGCTCTTTATGATAGTTTCTTTTTAACTTCCGAACATATAGATAACTATGATAAAGAAGGGGAATTTACTACTATAGGGAAATGGATAGCCAATCAGTTTGTTCTTGTTGATGCTTGTCAAAATGCTATTTCGTATATCAATAAAGAATGGGACATTGAAAAAATTGAAAACACTATTGCTCTACTTATTCGAGATGGAAAGCTTAGTGTTCAACAAGGTGGCAAATACCTTGACAATATGTTCTTTTTAAGTAGTGTATTTGGAAGCATAGCAGTTCCTGTATTTACTGAAAAAGCTCTTGTTCCCAATCAAAAAATACTAGATCGTAGGGAAGAACTTTATAAAAAATATCATGATAAACTAGATGATCCTACAATCATGTCTATGATTGAACAAGAACTAATCAGCATGGATAAAGAATATCTTAAAGATGATGATTCTTTTGGATTTTTTGGAGACTCTGGTAAAAAATTTAATGTTCACAGAAAAAGACAATACCTTGTCGGTGGCATGGTAGAATCATTTGAAAATACAAAAGGTAACTATGATTTTATTCCAAAGTCACTTGCTGAAGGATGGGATCTTGATTCATTTGTTGTACTAGCAAATGAAATTCGTCGTGGTTCTTATGACCGTGGCATTGAAACAGCTAAAGGTGGCGTAGTTACTAAATACATGCTCCGTCTATTCCAAAATTCTAAAATCACAGCTGAAGATTGTGGTACTAGTCATGCCATTGTCATTGATATAGATGAATCTAATTACAAAGAATTTATTGGTAGATACATATTCACAGATGAAAAATCAGTAAATATGATTGTTCTTAAAGAAGAAAATAAAGATAACTTTATTGGAAAACGTGTCAGAATGCGTAGTCCTATGACTTGTGAACAAAAAGATGGGTATTGTTTTAGATGTGTTGGTGATCTTTTTAGATCATTAGATCTAAAAGCAATTGGTGCTTTGCCACTTGAACTTGGAGCAGCATTCTTAACTCTTAGTATGAAAAGTATGCATGGTACTGCCATGAAAACATATAAAATTACTGATCTTAACGAATTTGTTATTTAACCATATTCAATGTTATGTAAAAACAAATTAATTTGGATTTTCATTTATTTATAAACATAAGGAAGATAACAATGTCTACAGAAAAAACTACTACTCCATCTACAGTATCCACTGCTACCATTATCAAAATGGGAAGTAAAAAGAAAAATGAAAAACCTTCTACAACAAATGAAGTAAAAGAAGTAAAAAGCGAACCTAAAGTAGAACCAATTGTCGCTTCCACTGAAACATCCAAAGAAAGGATTTCTGTTACTACTATGAAACCTACTGTTACAACTGCAAAGACTACGGCTACCTCAGCGGAAAATATGACAACTGTTGTACCTACCGAAGTACAATTCATTCGTTCTTATATTAAAAATTATCTTGATATGTACAATGCTCCACAAACGGCAGATCGTAAAAATCTGATGAAGTTATTCTCTAGAGTTATGATTTATGCTATCAACAACCAAAGTCAAGTTGGTGTTCTTAACGAACTGCAAAGATTCTTTAAGGATAACAAAAACAAAATTCTATCTTGTGAAAATGCTTTACAAGGCATTGTTACTTTAACTCCAAGTATTAAAGAAAAAGTACAGGTTGCATATACTCTTATGTATGCTCTTGCTACTCGTTCCAAAGAACCGCTTAATTATAGTTATGCTTCTGATGTTCTAGGAAACACTGGTTTTGTTTCTTATGTAAAATCCCGTATGCCTAAATAATTAATTGATATCAAATTTATGTATATATAACTATATTGAAATTAGGTAGTTACACCTGTGGGAATTTCCCACAGGTGTAACTTGTCCCAAGGAGTATTTCCACAATGATTCAGGTTAACCGACAAACCCGAACATACTGCGGTTTGCTGATATTAGCATGGAGGTCGTATTTATAATTGCTTCTCATTATAAGTTCCGTCTTTTATAATGAAAAACTAAGATAAACATATCAGCATACAATATATTGATATGTTTACAAATAAACATCAATCTAAATGGAGATTTAATATGAATAATTTGTCTATTGAAGATTTGGTAGCCTATACAACGTTTACACACAGTAAAAATTTTTCAAAATTACTTAAAATAGCAATTGACAAATATTGTACTGTGATAAAATGTGTTTATGTGTGATAACCTCTTGTTGTTTTGTGGAAAAACCTGAAGAATTAATTAACGAATATGAAAAAGATACTACAAATGCAACAATGGCACTTGAACTTGGAGCAGCAGATTTTGTAGAAATTCATAAAAAATATAACAGTATTAATAAGTTACAATTTATTCAATTGTTACACATGTGTCGTTTTTTATTGCCTAAAGGATTTGAAGATATACAAAGAGCATCGAATACTGAAAAAGAACTTATCCATTTATTGATTCATTGTTTAATTCACAAACATCATTTTGATTATGAAAATCCGCACGATGTAATATGGGCAATATCAAATGAAACTTGGGATTATATTCGTGATCTTTTAGAAAGTCAAAATGTTAAACTTTAAATAATGCTTTTATGTACTGAAGGGGATTTCCCCTTCAGTACATTTTATTTAACATCATAATCTTTGGGATCAAATTTACATTCTGCATCATTGATAGGAGTTATATCTCTACTAGTATTGCATTGTGTTTCCAATTCTTGTAATTCATTTGGATTAAATGGATTATCTGGAGAAGCATTTTCTTTGGGTGGTTTTACAATTTGTGAAGAACTGATACGAGAAAGCAGTTCTGTAACAATTGCACCTGTTTGAGTATTGTTGCTGAGTTCCTTTTGCTTTAGACGAACATTAATACGTGAAGAGAATGATTTTTCTTTACTTGTAAGTAAACGATCCAACGAATCAATTGCTGATAACTTTGCAGAAATAACTTCTGGATCACTATTTTCAAGATTTAAACTCATGGTAGAAACAGCATCAGCCAGTTTGCCGATAGCTATGTTTCTCATTGTTGCCACATCGTTTAATACAAGATCATTTTGATCAATCAAGCTTTCAATAGTTACTTGATTGTTAGGATCTGTAGTAATAACAATATCTGCATTTGCCATAAGGTATTCCTTTTATATATTGATACTGACTTTATCGACAAAAGTGTATTTTACATATCATTTTGTCCGTATACTAATATTTTGTAATGAAAAACATTCTATTTAGGAGTAATATTTATGTCTGGTGTAGCAGAAGCACTACTCATTGTTCACTTATTTTCATCAGCTTCTGGAGTTTATCCTGTAGATAGAGCATATGAGTTTTCATCAATGCAAGAATGTATCGAAAGTCTCAAATCTTCACAATTTAAAATTTCTACTGGCGGAGACGCTGAAAGTATTGGAGCATTATACTGTGTTCCAAATAAATCGACCAACCATTATCATTATTCTCATGCTAATGACAAATATAAGAAAATAATCATTGTACCTGACAAATAAAAACATCCAATCAATTTATAGGGAAGGAGAAAATATCCTTCCCTATTATTTTTTTTTGTTCAAAAAGAGTATAAACATATATTACTTCTAAGATAACGTTGTACTTAAAAACAAAGTAAGAGTATAGTTTGTACAAGTAATTTTCTACCACTGTAAGGAGTATCACTGTGGCTAGACAGAATTATACTGAAGACAACATTCAGAAAAAGAGTTTCATGGACTGGGTCATACTTCGTCCTGAAAATCATATTTCAACAACAGACGAATATGGTCAGTTTCATCTTCAAAAAGAAATCTTTTCCAATAGTATTGACGAATGTGAAATTTCTCCTGGTGGAGAAATTGTAATATATTTATTTTTGGATAAAAAGAAAAATACTTGGCAAACAGCTATTCGTGACAATGGCCGTGGAGTTCCATTAGGTAAACTTCGTGATTCATTTATGTCAGAAATGACTAGTGGTAAATTCGATAAAGATGCATACATTACTTCTGGCGGTCTAAACGGTGTAGGAAGTAGTGTTGTTGTCGCACTATCTGAGCACTTTAAAGTTATTTCTAAACGTGATGGTAAAATTGGACAGTTATATGTAAATAGAACGGAAGAAAAAGAATGCACTGTTATTAAAAATCCAGAACATCCATTAGATCATGGTACTCTTGTCGTATTTGAACCTAGAAAGAAATTCTTTAGTAACGTAGACGTATTCATTGATTCTAGATACGATCAGTTAATTCATCTTGCTCAGCTTATTTCACTGTTTTCTCATAATACACATATTGTTGTTAAGATGATCAATAAAAGTATTGATCCTGCATTTTGGACAATGGGTGCTCTTGAAGCAGATGAATTCATTGAACAAAATTATGAACAATTATTCATTCCTTTGATGGATGGTGCTGACTATGACTCAGTTATTGCTTTTCTTAAAGAAACTTGGGGAGTAGACAGTGATTTTATTTGGTCCGTTGAAGATCAGTATCTAGATTATAAATTTACTGGTGACATTAAAAAAGATATTGGATATACTCTTAATTTGTATTTACCAAAAATTCAACGAGCACTCTGTGCAACAACTCTAATTAATAATGTTCCTATTAAAGATCAAATGTCTTCACCAGTAATAGCTATTACTCAAGCTATTAAAAATAAAATATTTCAATATATTGAAAATCCTGAAATTCAAGAATACTTTCTAAATATTTATAAACTTCCGATGTGTATTGCTGTATCTGTAAAATATGGCGATGTGAAATTTGATGGTCTTGCTAAACATGCATTTAAAAATGTCATTTTTGAAAAAGAATTTCTTAGAATTTTAAATGATGATTTTAATACTTTAGATCCTATTCTTTGGGAAAACTTATACAATTCTATTGAAAAAGATATTGAACTCAAATACAATATTTATTACAATAAACCTCTAATAACCAGTAAGAAAAACTCTGGTAAAATTTCCGTAGAAATGGGATCTGTGTTCTATGGTTGTAGTTCTAAAAGCGGTAAAGATGCAGAACTTTTTATAGTAGAAGGTGTTTCCGCTGACCATATCGTTACTGCCAGAGATACAGATTTTCAAGCTATGTATATGATTTTTGGTAAACCTATCAATTCATATAGGAGCGCCAATATCAATAAAAGAGGCGGAACTTCTCTTTCTGTTATTAGAAAATATCCTGCATACACAAAACTCATTGAACTTCTCAATATTCAGCCAGGTCAAACTGATTTATCAGAAGCTCGATTTAAGAAGATTATTCTCATGTCAGATGCTGATGTTGATGGTAGTCATATTAGAGCGTTGCATCTTGGAGCACTCTATGTAATCAATCCTCTTATTATTTCTTCTGGAATGGTATATCTTGCCAATCCTCCACTATACGAAATTCGTATAGGAAATGATAAGAAAGCTAAAAAGAAATTTGTTCGTAATAAAGAAGACTTTATTGATTTTAAAATTGAGTGTCTTTATAAACCGACTCTTAAAATAAAGATTGGTGATGGCAATGCATTTAAAGAACCAGTTGAATTGACTGGCGATGATTATACTACATTTTGCCAACTTATCATTGATATTGGTGAACGATTTGATGATGTAGCTAAACGTCTTGCTATTCCACATATTGTTCTTGAAAAGTTAACGTATCTTACAAGATACATGCAACCTGGAAGAGAAAAATACGAAGAGCTTGTTAATGCATTCGGTAAAGGAACCAAATACAATAGTCGACTTAACGCACTGACTATTATTGATGGTGACAACGATGTGTCATTTTATTTAGATGGAATTACAGCGGCTCTTTATGATGAAGTACTTCCAGCACTTCATGCTATTAATTGGAAAAATCTTAATATCTATGTATCTACGATTTATAGTAACTGTCTTAAAGATACAAAAATTTCTATTACTCAACTTTACAAAATCTTCGAGTCGCTGGATTCTAAACTTTCAGTAACACGACAAAAAGGTCTTGGTGGTATGAGTCCTATGGATCTTAAAGAAACATGTCTCAATCCCAATACCAGACTACTTCATCACATTACAGGCATCGGTGATTACAATCGAATTCAAGCTCTTCTTGGAGATGAAGTTACTGCAAGAAAAGAAATTTTACAGCGACGTGGTCTAGATTAAACATATATATCATTTATTAACGTTATATAAGGATGACTCTTATAATAAGAGTCATCCTTATATTTTCTTCGTAACCTTATAATTGGAGGCATTTGTACTATGTTCCGTTCCGTCTGTCTCGAACCTACTTTGGAAGATCGCAGTTTTGGACATGCGTTTGAAAAAGCATCAGAATCAATAATCACTCTATCAGTAAATACTTATGATTTTAAAAATCACGTTTCTCTTATTGAAACAAGTGAACAATTTACAGCCAAAGAAATCAAAGATTTATTAATTGTTTTTAGTGTTGCACTTGTTGGAAACAAAAAAATGAAATCTACTCTTACTGATGAAGATGCTATTATTTCTATGGCTCTTTCACACTGGTGTAATACTGCATATAGAAACATAAATCTTATTTATACATACATCAATGAAAAACTTCCACTAAATAAGGAATTTCGTGATATATATCTTACTAGAACACTCACATTTTTAAATGAGGAGTATCATAACTATGATTATAAAAGTTATACTTATGTGTACATTTTTCTTACAACTTTATGGAAACTCATTTCCAGTTTTTCAACTAATGAATCAAGAACAATAACCAAGTTTAAATCAATTTTTAATAAGAAGAAATCCAGTTATTTCTTTACTAATTCAAACGACACAAATTTGTGTAAAGCAATTAATACATTCATCACCTGCAGTGAAGCATATCTCAATATTTCTGAGCATGCTCCAGAACTTGAAATAACTTTGCAAACATCTAAAATTCAAGAAAATCTTATTCAAGCATGTGCTCACATTGTTAAATGTGGACTTTCTCAATTTAAGCAGGATTTTATAAAGGAGGAATATTTAACAGAACAAAGTATTGATGAATATATCAATCGACTGAATAAAGTTCATTATAAATTATAGCCCTCCCAAAGAGTAAGTACCAATGAGCGAAGAAAAACCGTCTTTGAAACACGCATTTTCACAGAGGTTATCACAAAGAATACAACGTATAAAAGCAAATATTACACCAGTAATTCAGGTAAAAAAAGGAACTCCGTTTTTTACAAAAAATGATATCTTTAAGACAAACAATCCAATAGCAAGATTGTGCCGTTTTATATTTGTAGACAAACAAATAACTGACGTTGAATTATATGAAGCGCACGATCGCAATGGTAGAGCATTACAAAAAATTCCTAGAGATATTAACACTGATAAAGGAAATTTGAAAAAGGCTTTAGAAAAACCAAGAATGACTGTTGGTCAACTTGAAAAAATTTTGACTATTTTAGGATTCCAAATAGTCGATCTTGCTTATACTCTTAAGAATCCAACAACTGGGGAAATATCTACATATAGTTTATCAAAAATAACAGATTTCCTGGAAGAATCACAACAAGATTCTTGGAACGGAATAATTGTAAGTAGTGAAGAAGATGGTGGAGATGTCAATGATAAAAAGATTTCAAATCCTCCATTGGATGATATTTAAGGAGTATGTAAAACATGTACAATCTGATCCATAAAGAATGGAATAAATTTCTCACATATCTTCATAAACTATTTAAACGTTCAAAAGAATACATTAATTCCAGATATGGGTGCATTCCTATTACTGATGTTGGTGTTATTCTTGTAGACAATAAAATTTGTCATCTGCTTATTAGTGATAAACTTAATGTTCCAAATTATCTCTGGTCGGAAGAATATAACTGCTCTTTTAGTTTTAAATATTATTCTGATCATGATAATTTTGAATACGGTATTGTATTTAATCGTACCGCATGGAACAATCGATATCGTGAATTTATTCTACGTCATGAACTAGGACATATTCTTCTTGGACATGTGGACAAATCATTTGATCATGAACTTACTAAAAAAGAACGAACAAAACAAGATTTTGAAGCAGATGAATATACAATGAAAGCTCTCAAATTGTCCACTGATGAAACAATAAACATTCTTAATTATATCATTCCAAAAACAGTTCATGATGTTCCAACAAATCTTCACGATCGAATTAGACATCTTAGAGAATATAAAGAAATACCAATGGTATAAACAAAAATAAGAGGGATTATTTATTTTGTATTAATCCCTCTTATTTATAAACTTTAAGGAGAAATTTGAATTATGTCTGATAATAAAAACTTTTTTGGAAATGAATTTAGCGATATTCTTCGCAGCTATGTACAAACACATGGAAATATTCCTTTTACTGATCGGTACCACGCGATATTTAAAATTATTAAATGTCAACTTCTTGATGATTATTGTTTTATCAATAATCTATCTGCTCACGATGTAAATGATGCCAAATTGCCAAAAGAAGTTCTTGAACGAATTCACCATCGTGCAGCTGAAATTTTCAAAGAAAATTATCCTAATGTCAAACTTCCAGAAAATATAATTAATTACACTAGTGTTTCTTATGAAGAAATCCTCAACGATCTTACTGATGAAAAGAAATTCAAAAGTACACATTTCAAAATAGATGAGGATAAACTATATCTCAAACTACTTAGTGTTAAAGAAGACTATGGTATTGACCAAACTGATTATTTTGTTATAGTAGTAAGTGAACTTTCTATAAACGATCAAAAAAGAAAAATACAACTTGCATATGACATTGGAACTGGAGTTTGTGTGGGCACTCCAGAAATGGCACACCGTCTTTATTTTGAAAAAGGTGTTAAAATTGCATATGCATTAAATCCAACTAGAAAAGTTGCTAATCTTGGAATTCATGCTGATGGTACATGGTCAGGATGGGTAGCTAATACTTTTCGACATTTTAAACTTGGCGATAAAATAATTGAAAATATGCCCAATGTCATTGAGAATGTTCAGCAATCTAAAATGGCAGCATTTAATTTTGTACAAAAAGCTTTATCGTAACAAAAACAATAATTTTTAACTAATCTTCTTTAATGTTATAGTTAAAGGAAATGATTTATGGAAACATATTTAGCGATTATTAATGTCAAAGCAGAGTTTGAGGAAAAAGATGGACAACCTGGATATCATGTCATTTATCCGGACAATCATGAAGGTTGGATTCCATTAGATCTTTTTGAAAAACAAGCTTTTCGTTTACGTGAACCAGATCGAATCACTTCTGACGATGTAAATAGGTTTATAAAAAACGTTCAATCTGAACAAATAGATGAACATACAACATTAACAAAATTGACAACTGTTACAGATGTTGTTGACTATAGAACAAGTACTTGTGTAAATCCAGAAAATTATAGTACTTCAATTGGTGAACACCAAAATCTCACTCGTTTACAAGATGGAATTTTTGAATTTCTTAGAAAAGCACTTAAATGGGGATTAAACGGGATTTTAAAATGATTCGTCCTATTACTGTTGTCGTTTATGCTACTAAGGAAAATTGTGATACTGCACAATTTGTTACTGTTCCCGATAACTGGAACATTGATATTCCTGGCATCAACCATTCTCCAGCAAAATGTCTATCTGATCTTACCGATCTGAAAGATGAAATAACTCATATTTTTTCTACCATCGATGATGGAAAAGATTTACTCGAATCTTCTTGGTCTACCACTAAAACAAACGAATACTATTTGAGAAAATATTTTAATGACGATAAATATTTGCACAAGTTGCTTGTTACTCTTTTCATTGACTCTTCTGAAATGTAATATGTAAAATACAGATAGGTAGTGTTTTAAACACTACCTATCTGTTTTATTCGACATTTCTTCAAAATTCTATACAGAGTAAACTTTACTTATTACTTTAAAGAAGGAATGTTTATCGTGGCAAAAATAAAATATAATACTGAATTTAAATCAAAGGACCTATCAGCAGATCAAGTAGTAAACGTATGTATGACTGATTATACTCTTGATGTAGCGGCAAATAAAATACCTTCAGTATTCGATGGTCTTAAAAAAGTTCAAAGACGAGCCATATGGGTTTGTAGAGATAGTTTGGATAAGGACATTCCCATGATGACCTATATTGGTGATGTTCTTAAGTCTCATCAAGTTGGTGATATGAGTGTAACTAATGCGTGTATGCGCATTGCACAAGATTTTTCCACATACGTTTCCATTTTATATGGTGAAGGAAATATCGGAAGATACGAATTTAAAAAAGGTGGCGCGCCTCGCTACTTAAAGATTCGTATTTCAGATATTGCAAAAGATCTTTTCTATACAGGAGTTAATTTAAAAACACTTCCTATGACTTCCACTATGGATACCATGGGACTTGAACCAGCATATTTTATTCCAAGACTTCCGACAACACTTTTATTTGAAACATTAACAATTGGTGTCGGAACAAAATCTCAAATTCTTCCTATGTATTTTGACAATGTGTGCGAACTTGTAAAAAGGTATATAGATGAACACGCAAAGTATCCACTTCACACCCCGACGTTCTATGGGTATGAAAATTTATTTATTCCAGATACTCCTATATTTAATACTATTCGCAACACATCTCTATTACTTGACTCATATAGACGAGGAATTTATGACGCTTCTGTTCAAGTAGATGGAGAAATTGAAGTCTCTCCAAACACACTTGTCATTAAAACTGTTCCCTGTACTATTTCTTTTAGTAAAGTTACAGAAGCAATTGTAAATACATTAAGCGACAAAAAATCTTGGCTTGCCGAGAATTATACTGAATATGTCAATCTTGCCAACGAACATACTAAAGGTGCTCTTTCTATTACATTTAAACGTAATGTAAATATCTTTGAAGCTCTTCAAAAAGTAAAAGAAATTATTACTTTTACAACTGGAATAAAACCCATTTATAACTTTGTCAATAAATATGGATTTGAAGTACAAGCCACTCCACCAAGTCTTATTGATCGTTGGTATAAGGAACGATACAGCAGTCTTGTAGGTGGCATTAAATATAGTCAAAGTGACAATATTAAAAGTATCTACGAAAAACAAACTCGTTTGTTGGTAGCTGATCATACTGACGAAGTCATTGGCATTCTTCGTTCCGATAGAACAAAAGAAGAAATGTATAAAATTCTTATGGATAAATTCGAACTCAGTAAAAATCAAACTGATGTTCTTTTCAATACAAGTATCAGTATTTTAAGTAATTTCAATAAACAAGCATTGATTAAAGAAATTGAAGCTTTATATATTAAAGCAAAAAATTTGAAAGATATGCTTGATGATGTCGATAATGTTATTTATAAAGATGCTGAATATTTTCAGAAAAAATATCACAGACCTCGTATTGCTAAAATAACTCCTTATATTGGATACATTTGTTATCAAGGAAGTCAAATTTTACAATTCGATACTATTGATGAAGCACTAAGTTTACTTAGTAAATTTCCTGATAGTACAATTAAAATGTTTTGTGATGAGATGCCGCACAGATATTTAGTATCAACAAAACCAGTTATTGAAAGAGTAAAAGATTCCAAATTTGATATTCCTAAGATTGCTGAAGGATCTACTATTCTAGAATCTCCAACAACAGACGTCTATACTCTGTGCATTAAAGATAAAACCATTAGTTGTGTTAAGGGACTTTTTAACAATAATAGTACTGACACTTTATTCATTCCTATTACTGAAAAATTCACTGGAATCAATAAGAATGGTACTATTGTCAAAATGAATGTCAAAGATGCAGCTATAAGAAAAACAGCAGACGCCCACGGCAAAATGAGTGATCTTATTTATGCCATTCCGTCTTGCTATAAAAACTTATTCATCGTTCATATGAACACCATAGATCCAGAATCTATTCGGTTTGATTATATTAAAACAAGTCAAACTGAACGAGTCATGTTTATTGATTCTGGTGAAGAAGTTGTACTTGGTATTATTCCAATTGGAAACAATAAACCAAATGAATTTATTTTTAACTTCCCATCATGGTGTCCGTTTAAATTTTTATACATTAAAAACTTTAAGAAACTGCAAAATAATAAAAATAATTTCACCTGTATGATTAATAGAAGAAGTAAAAGAAATGATACCGTACGTTCAATGATTGAGTTATAAACCCAGTAACTTCTAGAGATATTCTCTAGAAGTTACTAATATAATAATCCATTTTAAGGAGAAGATTATGAATCAAGTAGACATTGATTTTATTAACCACCAAATAGAAGATGCGAACAAACGAGTTGTTCTCACTAAAGACAGTATTATCATGTACATGGAAAACGGTGCTCCATATGAGATTGAACTTAGGCGGTGTGAAACTATACAAGATGTGGTAGATTGGATTTTTCATATGAAAGAAAAATGGTGGGTAACGGATTTTATGCTTAAACGTATGGCAAAATTCATGTGTAAGCATAATAATCAAAATTTCTATCACTAAAATAAAGCTATACTTCATGGGGAAATTTCCCCATGAAGTATATATAAAAAATAAGCTATTTTTTTTTTATTCTGTTTTTATTCCAAATTGAGCAGAAGCCCAAATCCATTTATTTGATTCGTCTTTCTTTTTAGCAACAAGAGCATCATTTTCATATTCCCATGTATATAAATATCCATCAGTAGAAATAGATACAAGATA
>ERZ780223.2795-NODE-2795-length-14136-cov-2.466941_pt1 | contig 14136 bp, 20 predicted proteins | sample MGYA00511016_ERZ780223 | MGnify/ENA primary metagenome ERZ780223 (study PRJEB29588, sample SAMEA2159032) | human gut metagenome | biome: human gut; feature: human-associated habitat; material: faeces | place: Denmark | collected 2008/2010 ... | reverse complement strand
ACGTTCCAATGGAGCTGCGGAACTTTCTACCGAATTATTCGTACTTTCAATAGAACTGGACAACTCGTCTAATTCATTCCGGTTTTTCTCAATCGAAGCACTTAAATTGTCAATTTCTTTCTGGAACGCAACCTGTTCTTTGCTTGCTTCATTTGATTTAAGTGCAAGAAAGGCAATTCCACCTGCCAGTGCCGCAATTCCTATTGCAATCATTGTCGCTGGATTTGCACTCATTACCGCATTTAATGCAGCCATTACACCGCTAGCTTCGGAAGATACTCTGCTGAATTTTGTGATTATAGATACAACTGTTGTAACCGGTCCGCTGACTGTTTGAAACGTCTTAAAAGCGGCGACAAGTGAAACAACAACAGGTGCTGTTTTATCCATGTTATTAGCAAGTTTAATGAATATTTTTCCAAGTCCGCTTACGATTGGTTCTGCAATCTTTACAGTGCTTTTTAATCCAGCATCGAACGTCCGTTTTAAAGCGTCCATTCCTTTTTTGGCTGGCTCCTGCATTTTCTTTGGCAAAAGTTTGATGAGTCCGGAACTTAGCGTGTTCACAATCTCTGTTGCTGACTTTTTAAGCTGGCTTTTATTGTTTACAACACTTGTTGTAACACCGGTTATGGCACAGAAGCCATCTGTTTGTTCCAAAGAAGAGTGGGAGGTTTTAAAGCTGACCAATCAAAAAAGACCATCTTTGGAGCGGACTGTGCTACTTTAACAGATAAATCCGCAAGCACTGCACCAGCTTCCTCTACTGCCGCATCCAGTCCACCGTCTTGCAAGGCATTTGATATCCTGCCGACTGCACTAATTCCCTCTTCTGCCGCTTCTTTCAAAGAGTCTTCGATGTTCTCGTAGATTCCGATGCCTAATCCCTCAAGAGCAGAATTTAATGTTGTCATTTTTCCTTGTAAGTTGTCCTGCATCGTATCAGCCATCTGTCCGGCTGCTCCGTCTGCATCTTCGATGTAGCCTTTCAATTGGTCGAAACGTTCTCCTGAGTTCGCCAGTAATGCATTAACGCTCTTCAAGTCGACCTTGTTGAAAATGGTGTTTAAAACCTGTGTTCTCTCGCCCTCATTCATTGAGCCTAAGATTTTGTTCAAATCATTAAATGTATCATTTAAAGGACGCATCTTTCCTTCGGCATCAAACACATTCAGACCAAGTTCTTCCATTTTCTTCCGGGCAGTGTCAGTAGGTGCAGATAAACTCAAAATAACATTTCTAAGTGCAGTTCCACCTTCTACACCTTTTACTCCATTATCTGCAAATATTCCGAGTACGGTATTCGCTTCTGTTACTCCTCCGGCAAGGGACTTTGCAGTTCCACCAACCGTCAAAAGTGCTTCGCCTAACTGCTGAACGCTTGTATTACTCTTTTGAGACGTCTTCGCCATTTTGTCAACAAAGCTTTCGACCGTTCCAGCTTTATCACCAAGGGCTGACATACTGTCTGTTACCATATCAGATGCAGTCGCAAGGTCCATGTTGCCTGCTGCTGCCAAATTTAATATAGTTGGCAAAGTGTTAACTGCCTTATTTGTATCATATCCTGCAAGAGCCATATAGTTTAATGCATCTGCCGCCTGAGTTGCAGAAAACATTGTTGTCGCTCCTGCATTTTTCGCAGCTTCTTGTAATTTTGTAAATTCTGCACTTCCATTATGGATTTCTTCGGTCGACATTCCCATTGTTGCAGCCACTTGACTCATTGCCGCTTCAAAGCTAGAGCCAACTTTTACTGCATATCCACCCATTCCCGACAGAGCAGCAGATGTAGCAGTGATTGTTTTTGTTGCTGTTGCAAGACCTTTTTGTGCTAATGACGAGATTTTTCCAAGTCCGTTTTCGATTCCCTTGGTATCCAGACCGGTTTCGATTACAATTTTACCGTCTGCCATCTTCCCACCTCCTTAAAGATAAGGTGAGGGGTCTCTGCCCTCTTTTAAGGCTTTAATCAACTCTTCATTTTCCTCTACCTGTTGAATCTTATAATACCTCTGCATTGCCTTATAAAAAGCAACCTGCTCCTTTGACAGACTCTTATTTGTCGTATCAATAATCCGATACTGCATAATCCGATGCAATGATACAGTTTCCGGAATATCATCCAGCATCGCAATAAATTCCCACCAATGCAAATACGGAATGGTATGTAAATCAATGCCATACACATCATTTCTGCGAAAAGCAGAATAAATTAGCCAGGCATCTTCCTTGAAATTCAGTGCTTCATTACTGTTAATTCCAAGTATTTTCTTTGATGGCTTACCTTTTTTCTCTTTCTTTCCACACTTCACAAACCAAGTTGCCTGCTTTGCAGCTTCTGCAATATCTCGTGGTAGTATTTTATACAAAATCCGCAAGCATCTTTCTATGTCTGCTAACGTTTCATCCGCATCTTCTACTGCTTCCATATAGCGTAAAACAGTGCGAAAATCTGCATAAATTGGATATTTCCCATCGTTTACTTCTAAACTTTCTGGCGGTTTTTCTGTCAAAAAACTCATATCTTATTCCTGTACGGACAGAAGAGGAGTTACTTTTTCCTCTATCACCTGTTCCTGGTCATCTGCATACATAGACAAAAGACGATTCGTTTTCTCATTCATCATCTGCTCCTGCCTATCTTTCTCTTCACAAAGTCTTGTATAAGCATCAACGCATTTCATTAAGTCATTTTCATAACCACATACTGCAGTTCCTGCTCCTTCACCAAAAACACTATCAAATGCAACTTTTACTGCTTCGCACTGGATATTAATCTGTTCTGGCAGACTTTTTCCCTGTGCTTTTTCTGCTTCTTCTGCTACATATTTATAGCTTTCCACTAATCTCTGTGCCTGATTTGCTTCAAACACATTCAAATTAAGCAAAGCTCCATTGATATTAATCTCCATTTACCTTTTCCTCCTGCTTTAATTCGGCAGTATTCTTTACTACCTCTCTTTTTACTGCTTTTACTGACTTAGAAGAGAGGGATTTTACTCCCCCGCATCTGCTTTAAAGGTTTTCTTCTCAGTGTCGAAATATCCAAACACCCAGTCGCCTTTACCAAGTAAGTTTCCAGAGCCTGTGATTTCTCCATCATTGTCTGTAAATTCAGCTACTTCAATCGCTACACTTCTTTTTCTTGCTGGATATCCATTTGCAGTTTTTGCTCCTGCCAGGTCTACACGGATATATTCCGCTTCTGCATCCGGTCCTGTCTTTTCTTTTCTGCCAATGTCTACAATAAATTTCACTGCTTCTTCTGTCTCAATCATGTCCATTTCGAATGGAGCAGACCAGTCATAAGAGCCGATAGACTTTGTTGTAGATTTATTGTTTACATACCGTTTTGAAGTAGTCTGTGCGGATGGGCTATCATCAACCTTTGTAAATCCGGTCCCCATGAGCACGTACTGGTCTGTTCCTGCTCCTACATTTAAGTAATCCGCTTCCTGATATCTCTGTTTTACTGCCATAATTTACTGTCTCCTTTTTTGAAAATAAATAAATTCACACTGGATTGCATACCGAGCGGTCTTTGCTTCGGCATCTATCATGTATCCATTTGTCGTTGCTCGAATGGAAAGAGCTTCTTTTGTACTGCCAAGTTCCGGAAAAACTTTATCTCGTGTACAATCTTCCAGCCATTCCTGAAAGTGTTCGTAAAATTCCGAGGTATCAATATTTTCCACTCCCCAGAACACCCTACTACAAAAATGAAACGCAACACGTCTTATGCTGTCTCCATTTGTATACCGCTTCACAATCGGCCCTGCTGCTACAGCTTCAACCATATAATTCGTTGGTTTTTCTTCCAAGAAATCAATATCTACCTTTGAAAACGTCTCTTCAAACTCATCCAAATACGGACACGTTGCAATGAAATCCCGGATAGCACCAATTACACTCATCCTCTTTTACCTCCACAAAACTTTGCTGTAGATTCTACGATTTCGCTTCCTCTGTCTGCCCACATTCGCTTGTCCCACTCTTTTCCGGCAAGTGGTGCTCTGCTCCGATTCTTTCCGGAATTTTCATAGTACTGACGTCTTGCGTAAGGCTGACCGTAAATAATATGTGTGGTTGATTCTACAGCTGTATTTTCAAGTGGTCCATTCAATTTCGGAACATAAGGCACACACAAGCGTCTCACTTCATGAGTGAAGAACTTTTGTCCTGCTCCATTTTTGTTCAGAGAACGTTTCAACAGAATTTTCTGTTCATCGTCCATTTCGACTCGTACTCTTGTCTTTGACATTATGCGCCTCCAATCCGAATATGAGGCTCTAATCCTCTCTGATTGTCTGAATGGCTTAAGATTCTTCCAAATAGCAAGCCTTTTTTCTCTAAATCGGATTCCTTTGTAATCTCATCTTCCAGGATTCCTTTTACAAACACATCCCCATTTGAAGCAGTAAAAAAACCTGTCACATCTTCTTTTCTTGCATATTCCGATGGCTCTAAGAAAGTTTCTTTTCTTCCTGTCATCGGAATCCGAATCTTTATCGAATCTGCACTATCTAAGCCTTTATCACTCACTGCTACTTTCTGGTCGGTGTACCAATGTACCCCATAAAGTATGGTGCGTTTATAGATATACTGCCGTGTCCCCTTATCTAATTTTCGGTTGTAAAGGGTAATATCTGCATTTACAATCATTCCTCATCCGCTCCCATGTATAAAAGACCACTTGGCATTAGATAAGTGCTTGCAATCTGGTATAAACGACTTTCAAATTCTTCCTCTGTCTGTTCTGTCTGATAGCTGACGGAATATCCATCGTTGTTTTCCGATACAATATTTCCTCTTACCTCTCTCTTTTGCATTGCCTCAGCCATTTCACAGATTGCATACTTTGCATTTTGTTCCCAGTCTTTTTCTGACCAGTCACATGCAGTTCTTCCAAAGCTGAAATGTTCCAGACGTTTTTCTGCTTTCAATTCCAAAGAAAGCCAGGCACTTTCTGGCACCTGACTTCCTCCAAACCTTTCAATATAAAAACTATAATCTACTTTCATATCTCATCAACTAGCGGTTTTTACTGTATGTACATAAATACCGTCTACTTTGTTGTCATAAGTTTCTGCAATACCGACAGTTCTATAGTTAAACTGCCATGCATCTGCGTTCATGTTCTGCTCCGGTGAAAAGATTTTGGAAACAGTGTGCTTCTGATACTGGATAACTGCCTGTTTGTCAATTACGATAAAGTTCATTGCAAGTGCACCGGTATCTTTTGTAAATCCACCTGCTCCGGAAGCAGTCAGTTTTACTTTATTGAAGAATCTTCCTGATGGTACTTTTACGATTCCTGCAAATCCCTCCAGTGCTTTTCTGGATGCAGTTGTATCTAAGTCGTCAATCATTCCGTAAAGTGCCGGATTAATAAACAGATAGCATGTTGCAAGATTTGCCTCTGCATTTTCAATGTGATTTCTTGCCTCACGAAGTGCTGCAAGTCCTGCCTTTCCATCTGCAATATCTGCACTTACTGTTGTTACATCCTTTGTCTGTGCATAAGCAGACAGACGATAAGCATCCAGTTCCGGAACAACCTGTGTTCTAAGAAATTCACCAGATAATTTACCAAATGCTATACTTGCTGTATCAATATTGTCCATTGCATCTACAACAAACTTTCTACCACGGTCATAAGTACATCTCTTAGTTTCATAGTCTAATGTAACATCTCCTGCCGCATATCCGTTTGTTTTGGAATAATCTGCAAGACCCTGCATAGTCATTTTCGGAATCAAAATTTCGTTTGCATTTGCACCCTCTTTTACCAAGTTATTTGCTCCATCCAGCACAGCTGTTAAAGAGGATAACTTGTAGACCTCATCCAAAAGGGTTGAGTACTGTTTTCTTAATTCAATTGCGTTTGGCATTCAACTTCTCCTTATTTGTTTTCCGGAAGTCCCATAGCGGCACGAAGCGCAGACACTCCATCTGCTTTACCACTGCCACCACATCCGGTTGAACCTACTGGATTCTTAAACGGTTCATCTGAACCAAACAGATAAGCATCAGACTCTTTTACCGCTCCAATCGCAGCCTCAATGTCGGCGGACTGGTTTTTCGATGCTTTGAGTGTTTCCATGTCAAGCATTGCCATAACTGCTTTCTCATTTCTGCCTCCGGCTTTCTTAATTGCAGCACTTAATTCTCCTGTAAACTGACGTTCTGCCTCTTTCTGGGCATATTCTGCGTCTTTTGCCTGTAAGTCTCCCTGAAGCTTTGTAATCTGGCTCTGTAAGTCCTTTACGTCCACTCCATCAAATTCTTTCAGCCTTTCATTTACCGTATCAAGAGAGGATTTATACTCATCTCTCTTTGTAACTGCATTATCGTACTCTGCTTTGGTACGATAATTTTCTTTCCATGCTTTTTCAAAATCTGCCTTTTTCTCTGCCGGAAGTTCAATTCCGAACTCTTTAAGAATCTCATAGATATTTTTCATGCTACATTCCTCCTGAAATCATTTATTGACCGCTCTTTCAGCGGTATGGGATATATCCGGTTCTTTAATGCCTGCCGAAAAAAGGCATTAAAAAACCACCAACCTGTATCGGTTAGTGGTAATACACCTCGTAATCTCAGTTAATCATAGTCTTTTAACTTCCAAAGTTCCACTTTAGAACGAATATATGTAATATCCTTTTCTAAAAGTTCTCTTTCTTCTGGTGTAATATCGTTATATTTTCCCATCTCGTAACGTGGAATATGATAAGACAACTGCTCTAATACTCGTTCTTCCAAAATATCATGCTCCACCTCATAAGCACCGATTGAAATAATCCAGAGTGCTTCTGATGTTCCGACAAGTAATTCATTATCTTCCTCTGTCATCCAGTCAGTAACCTGCCTCGGTGTCCATCCAGAATGCTTTATTAAACTCATATTAGATTCTACACTATCTTTATATTCCTGATATGTAAGGTCATCGTCTGCTCTCATACTCTACCTCTTTCTTCCTGTCCATGGCTTATTTTTATTTTTTTCTGCCTGTTTCTTTGCATTTGATACCACATTAACCTGAACATTTGGATATTTTTTCTTAAACTGTTGCATAACTCCTCGACAGCTTTCGCACATACAACGTTCTGATAGTAAATTTAATACGTGTTCTTTTCCATCCTTGCAAATGGATGCTGCATATTCAAAAAGTTTCGCCTCACTATCCACATCTCTATTATGTGTTCCGATAAAAAGTGTTTTAAACTCCGGCACTTTCGTTTTCAATACTAGTGACTCTTTATCTCCTTTGAAATTGATATAATTCGGGTCATCTATAGTTTGCACTTGACTATTTCCAACCTTGATATTTCCATCCAATTCCATAACGGCGATATTGCCTTTTCTTTTTGCATTTCCAGTAAACAGCTGTGTCTTTGTCTGGAACGCTTTCTGGTCGAGTTCAAAAATCTTCTCACGAGGCATTTTACCTGAATCAACATCGTAAAGTTTTACAACTGAATATCTGTGATTCAATTCGTCCCATTTCTTACTATCATTATATTTCATCTTCCCGAAGTTCGCAAGTGTTCCAGCGGATTCTCCAAGTACTTCTTTATAACGTTTATACTGGTTCAAATCTTTCTGCATATTATCCACCATTTTCTGTGGAAACATGCCTTTGATTCTATTATCAGTAACAACTCTCCCCAGCCCATCCATATACACTCGTTCCATCTGCTCCGGAAGTTTCATTTTCTTTGAAAAGTCTTTATACTGACTTAGTGTATTAAGATATCTCGCCTGAGCTGCTATCACGGTATCCAAGTCTGCATTTCCCTGTTTCAGGTTCTTAATATTTGCTCTCTGTGCTCGCATGGTCGTTTCCATCTGCCGTTGCGCTTGTGATGCCTGGTATGCATTGTAGCTTTTGCCTTTGTACTCATGCTCTTCCTGCTCTTTTGCTTCCAGCTCTTCTAACTGCTCGTCTGTATAAGTCCTTGTAGAAAAACCATCCACAAAAGCATAGTAACTATGCTTACAATTCCATCCACATAAACCTCTTCCCTCTCCAAGTTCGCACACTCTTACAAGGTCATCGTAGCTGTAGACTTTACCGCCCCACCAGTGTTCTGGTCGGTGTCCACCATGCCATGTCACTTCGTATTTATCCGTTTTCATGTCTTTTGCAACCATTTCGTTTATTTTACTGCTCAACTGTGAAACACCTGTCATAATGGCTCGTCTTGCCGCCACAGGTGCACGGTTTCTCCATCCGGACGCATAATCTACTGTTTGTAGTCCTGATGCCGTCATTTCTTTTACGACTCTTCTTAAAACAGTATTATAATCAAACGAACCTGTTATAATATCCATACAGGCAGAATCTAAATACTTCTGATAATACATTGCCAGTGGTGTGAATACTTTTTTGCCACGGATTTGTACGGTAAATCCCATCGACCGTGTAAGATTCTTTATCTCACCCTGCGTCTGCTTTGCGATTGCTTCCGCCCACCGTCTGACTGTCTTATTTTCTTCAAGTGGTACAAAATTGCCATTTATCTGCTCATAAGCGTCTTTATTACGGACATATTCCCAGTCACATACTTTATCATACAAAGCCCAAATTTCTGGATAGGAAGCATTTAAAAGTTCTTTCAATTCCTTTTCTATGAACTCTGTACTATTTCCAAGCAACAAGAGTTTATTTATCTGATAATCCGCTGTACTTGTGATTTCACCAGTCTTTTTGATTCTTCTGACAACATCAGCATAAATTCGGTCTTGCAAATCATAAAAAAGCTTTTCCGTTCGAAGCGACAGTAGTCCTTTTTCTTCTGGTGTCATCATAAGCTATTCCTCAATCGGGTCAGGGTCTACACTTTCATCAATAATCTTCTTTGCGGCTTCTTCCTCTGTTTCACCGTACCACTTTGCACGGTACTCTACTAAGGTCATTGCCCCCATACTCACATCCTGTCTATCCTGCTGCCGTTCTGTCTCTTCACTAGTTAAAATGGAATCACTGAATTCACAGAAGAACTCATAACCGGAAGTGTACATAGAATTATAAAATGCCAGTCCTGCCGCAAAATCTTCCAGACAGTCCCGAAGTTTTCCCTGTATTGCTTTTACACGATTATACTTTCTCGCCTTTGATGACTTGATTTCTTCCGCTGTTTTTTCAACTTCCTGCACGTTTGAGAGGTCGCCATAGCTTAAGCCTACAATAAACTCAATTTCTCGCTTATATTCTTCTAAGCCACGTTTAAACGCTTCGTCACGCATTTCCGGAGAGTACTCACGGAACAGTTCTTTGTCTTTTCCATCCTCAAGATTTAAGCCACGATACAATCGTTTGCTTAGTCGTGGCAGATTAAAACGTCCACCTTTTTGCTTTAGTGCTCTCTCATCCACGTGAATGGCACGTTCTCCGGAATTGTATTCCCAGTCAAGACGTGCTGCCTGAACATCCGCTTTCATAATCCGCTCTTTTGCAGATTCATATACCGATACACCGCAATAACTGGCATCTACATTGTTACGAAGTGGATTCCTGTAATATCCAAAATCCATTTGTTTCATTCCCGGGTAGCTGACCGGACCGGCTTCTATATTCTGCCATTCTCCTATTTCTTCGAGAGAACATTCCTGTCCAATGTCAGCCTGTGTCTGTGAATGATAGCACCTGTTTGAAATCGTAAGCACTCCATTTGCAATGGTATGCCGTTCTACTCTCGTATAATAATCAATCTCACCGATACGTTTTACTGTAAGAAACGCAACATCAGTTGGTCTGCCATTGTCTCCAAATTGAATCGGTATAAACTTATCCGCAGTAATAAACTCTGCCAATCCTCCCGGCAACGGTTTCAAACAAAAAGAACCCAATGCAAGACCATCCTGCAAGTGCTCATTTAAAAGTGTAAGCTGTTTTTTATATATCTTGTCCAGTGCCGGCACAGAAATAGAAGTTTCCATCTCAGCCAGCACAGTATCTGCAAATTCACGACAGATACCTTGTTCTATCTTAAGTGACTGCACATCGCTTCCAGTCCAGTCGGCAGCTCCGTCGAGCATTAACTTCCATTCGTTGATGGCATCAATCATTCCCTGCGATAATGCCACATCCGTACCAAGTATGCTTTTTAATTGTGTATAGCCAAACATTCTCGCTATCCTCCTCAGAAAATTCTTAATTCCATCAAACATTTTCTATTCCTCATCAATCAGATACTTCATATCTCGTTCAATCGTATATTCAAACGCATCTAAACTGTCAATGTCCGTACTGCCATCGTCAAGCCGCTCGTCTACTAAAGACTCTTTATCATAAACCGCATCACAAAAAGCTGTTTCTAAACTCTCGCAATCTTCTGTCAAGAAGAACCTCCCTGCTCCCATTAGCATCTGTGTACAGCGGATACGGTCAATAATCGTCTTTTTCTTTGCCGGCTTTACGGATATCCAAGGATATCTCGTCTCTACAATATTCCGGATGGAAGCACCCAGAACGGATTCCGCATTGTCGAAAAATACCGTCTCTACATTACAATACTGCATGTACTCCCCTCGCCCATCCGTTACCGCATACTTATCAATAACTTCCTGCACAAATTCCAGAAAAAGCTCTGTCAGTTTCTTTGAGTCAATCCCTTCCGGAAAATCGTCTACCATAATGCGTCTGCTCATCACACCAATAACTTCTCTGTAATTATCTGTGTAACCTCTTGCCACAAAAGCATGACCGGATTTATTTCCACCAAAGTCCAGACCAATTTCAATCGACACAATATCTGTTTTCTTAAACTCTCTGCGCTCCGTATTGTCCTCTATTTCATCTTTTATCTCACAGTAGAACAACTCTGACTTATCTGCAAAACGCTTGTAAATTGCCCCATCTGCACGTTTCCACAGCCCTAATATGAGTCGGTCATACCACACTGTTCCCTCATACTCTTTGCAAAGCTGTTCGACATATTCCTCCGGAAGAAAAGGATTGTCAAAGATAGTATATTTCTGCAAGTAAATATCCAGCTCTGGATTATCAATAAACTTTTTCAGCCAGTGTGTTGGCTGCTCCGGGTTGCACGCTCCATCAAAGCAAGAATACGGCTTATCCAGTCGTGATTTCAGCATCTGGAACACATCTTGATTCCACTTTGCAATCTCATCACCATAACAGTACTTAATGCTGGAACCCTGTATCTTTGCGACCTGGCTGACTTTCTCCGCTCCAAGACAATACACGTCCTCACCGCAGATTCTTGCGATATTCATACTGTTGATAGTTCCAATCAGTTTATCCGTGTACAGCTCTCTCATTGGCTGTAATACATTTCGTTCGATTGAAGCCTTTGACACTCCAAGAATCGCATTTAATCCTGGCTTGCCTTTTCTCTCTCGAATCCGGAATGGAATAATATAAGCAGTATCAACAAAAGACTTTCCAGAACGAACCGCTCCGGATTTAATGTTCCAGCGATGCGTGGCATGTAAAATATACTCATTCTGCTTCTTGCTTAACTGCATTATCCCGCATCTCCTTTAGTATCGCATCCAGTCTATCTAACGCTTCATCCGTCTCATTTTCACCAGTTATCTGTTGTTTCCTTGCCCTCTTTAACTCAATATCTTCGTCTGGTACTTCGTACTGTCCTGCAAACCGTGCCACCGCCTCATAAGCCTTTACATCGCCTTTTAATGCTTTCTTTATCATTGCCATATTGATTGCACTTTCCAGCGTGCTGTCTATGCCAAGGCTCTGCAAAAATGGAGTCAATTCCTCGTTCTCAATTTTTGCAGAAAGCAGCAAGTTTAAAGTTTTCCGGAAGTTTGCTTTTTTTCTCCTCGCCTCACCAGATGCCTTTCCACCTTTTGATGCGATTACTCGTAGTTCGTTCGTAGTTCGTTTATCAAAACCTTTATCTCTTATGTTTTCATAGTTTGCCATCCACCCACCTTCCTGTCTTGCTAAATTTATGTATAAAAATAGCACCCAGTAAATACTGGATGCTATATGGATAAAATGTAAAGAAAAGAGAAACATGTAAGTTTAGCACTTACCAGCTCTTGTCCATTACCCGAACAAGTGGGCACACCGTCACGTGTGAGCAACAGCGGAAGGAATCGAACCCCCGACCTCTTGCAGATGCCTTGCAAGCGCTCTACCACTGAGCTACGCTTTGATGCGCCTGTTGGCAATTCAACAGGCTGTGATTACATAACACTTAATACTTTAGAGGATACCTATGGAAATCAAAAACCAATGACCGTAAATGGGTAGGTAACAAAGCTTTATTCGCTCTCTGCCTTTCAAACCCATTTACACTATATCATAAGGTGAATGTCTCATTCTATTCCATCTTTTAGCAAATGCTAACTTTTTTATCGAATTGTACATTGATAACTATACCATCTTCTGGTTTGTGAAAAATTGCTGAATAAGATTTCCTCATTGCTTTCACCCACTTTCTTTGAATTATTCTCATTATACTATTCATATCAGCATTTTTGAAGAAATCTTATCTATAATTTTTACATTTCAAAATGTTCCAATGCTTTTCCATGCATTCTATTCACTTGCGCCCGACAATATCCTATTTTTGCCGTTACCTCTTCCCACTTCATTCCTCGAAGGTAACGCATCCTTAACAAGTCTGCTTCGTCCGTATCGTCCATTCTTTTTATTTTTCCCTCTATCTCCATTCTAAGTTTCATTTTGCAAAGTCGTTCTTCTTTCAGCTTTTGAATCATTTCATCCATCAACGCAGCAAAGCCAGACAAATCATCTGTCTGACCGCTTCCCTTTGGCATCCCATCCATTGACACGGACGGAAACAGCTTATCCGCCCGCAGTTCCTGGATTTCTTCCAAGATATTTTGTTCTCTTCTTTCTGCTTTTCTGTATTGCAAGAGGTATTCTTTTTTCTTGTCATTTTCCTGCTCCACTGGCATCGCCTCCTCTCGTGTTACTTGCTATCTTCTTATTTTCCGGAAGTCATCCCAGAAGAATGTTTCCTGCAAACCATTGCCTTTTACTTTGAAATGCAGCAGGATGAAATGCTCATAGACTCCTGCAACAGTCGCTTTCTTGATTTCCACTCTTTTGCGTTTTCTCCCATCCGAGATATCGGAATCTTCCACCTGAATCTTTACTTCTTTCCCAACACGAACATTATGTAATTGTTCCAGCTCCTGCTGTCTTTTCTTGTCTCTCTCCACCGCTCTCGTTCCCCAGAGCACCGAAGCGCCCTGGGATGTAATATCTCTGTAACCCATTTTCTTATCCTTTCCGTTCATTTACTTGATTACCTTGCACTTCCACACATAAGACGTGCGGAATAATGCTGAATTGCATTGATTTGCCTCGTCTGTCAAAAAATAAAACTTATTCGGCAAGTACAAGTTCAAATCATTCTTAAATGCCTCGTCTCTGGTTTTTCTTAAAGTCCCTGTGTATACTGCATTATCAAACAGAGTTACCGTCACTTTCTTACTCAGCATCTGCTCTAATTGTTCTCTTCTCATTTCTCTCTTTTACGCTCCCATCCCAAAGATTCCATTGAAGCATCATCAAGACGTTCGATTGCATCTTTCAAATTTTTTCTCATTGATTCCATATATCTTCGTGAAAATATTGCTATTTTTCTTTCTTCTGATGTTTTCATCATTTCGCCTGTTTCTTCACAAATTTCAGCTTCTTTCTGCATATACAAATCTTCTAAACTTTTCAAGATATCAATTCCTGATTCCATTTGTACTTCTATTCCAAGTAAATCGTTTAAAATTTCAAATAACTCATTCATTTGTCTCTTCCTCCAATGCTTTTGCCACTTCCGGAATTGTACACAATCCTACGTTACCAACTGCTACATTGCATTTACATGTCTTGCAATCTTTGCCATCCTCACAATCTGTTTCTTCTGCCATCCGTGCACAATCTCTGAAATCTTCCACCATTCCGGTCGAGTCAAATTCTAATACAACTCCATTTTTCAGTGTTACTCTCAAGATTTCTCTCCTTTCTGGATATTCACAACCAGCATTGTCATAGCTTCAATCGCTACATCGAAATCATGCCCTAATTCAACTGCGTCTTTCGTTCCCTGTTTTGTCAGCTTTCCCGTTTCGAGCGTGATGGTTCTGCCATCAGGAAGCTCGATCGTCTTA
>ERZ780223.2790-NODE-2790-length-14153-cov-41.399773_pt1 | contig 14153 bp, 12 predicted proteins | sample MGYA00511016_ERZ780223 | MGnify/ENA primary metagenome ERZ780223 (study PRJEB29588, sample SAMEA2159032) | human gut metagenome | biome: human gut; feature: human-associated habitat; material: faeces | place: Denmark | collected 2008/2010 ... | reverse complement strand
AAAACTGTGTTAAACTACTTTTATTGTAGCTTGACACAGTTTAGTTTACACTCTCGGTTCCTTTGGAGATTATCAAACTCCATCAAGGAACCTTTTATTTTTGTACCCAGTATAAGTTTGCACTAAACTTCTACCGAATATCATCTCATTCCGTTTTGCTTTACCTTTGTTTCAAATTCATCTCTTTCACAAATGGCTCCATTCTTTAGGAAGAGTTTCAGGAACGCTGCATCAAAGTAATCATATAACTCGCCGATATATTCATGATCGGTTTGCATCATATCATTAGCTTGTTCATATATAGTCTTATTTCCTTCTTTAACAGAAAAAACAATCCACATTTTCACCCTTCATCCTATGTAGGGACCCTAACGAGTTTCCTCACATCTTCCTCTGCACTTGAATTGGCTTTCCCTTCGGACGCCGAACGTTGTTTCTTCACTCCCACAACGTACCATCGTTGCTTGAAGTATCTCACGAAAGCCGGTTGCAGCACGATATCGCTCTCTGCTCCGAACCCCGAAACATACTTAAACTTCAGCAGATATTGCTTATCTATCGCAGAAAGAATATCATCCAGATATTCCGTGTTGTATGGCGGCGTATCGAGCATCACCTTATTGTGTAACTTCAGCATATCACCTAACGAAGCCAGCCGCAGGGAACTCAGCATCCATTCCGTCACATCGTCATTTTCCACGGGGTCACACTTCAGATAATACCGATAGCCATCGCTCTTGTTGCATTCCACAGTAATGCCAAACTGCGACTGGATATTTTCACGATAACGATGAGAGGTACGTTTGTCCAGCTCATCCTCATCCTGATTAGCGTTGGCATCACGCCACTCATTAGCAATCTCCTCAAAGGTAAGTATTTTTCACCTTTCCAAACAAGGCACACCCTCAGGCCAATGAGGGTCATTCTCGTTTACATCAGGATAATGAATATCTCGCTGCTCTGACACGCTGCGCTCATAATTCAATTTCACATTAATAGTGAAGTCATCCATACGAAGAATATCTGGCAGGCACCAAGGCTCATGAGTATGCAAGGCATGCATCGCATAACAGATACACAAATGGTCGTACGCCTTGTTGTGCAGATAGCCTTCCGCCCACGACGTGCCATCGTCGAGCGTATCAGTCAACTCTCTCAACGTATCCTCTTCGTTGCCGAAAAAGTTGGCAGACGCACCATTCACGATGGTATCCATCTTGCAATGTCCTGTACTGAGCAACTCATCTGTCAGATGAATCATATAGTCGAAGTCGGAACCGTAATAGTCATCATTCTCCAGATGCAAGACCGAGTCTTTGTCAGCATACTCGAATCGAAGCGTACTATCCAAGTCGTAGCAGAAACGGTCGTCCACCTTGTAAGGCGAGCGATAGAGCGTAAGCCAAAGGTTACGGCATTGCTCGAAACACTCCAAGGTGAGCTTGTAGAGTTTGTCGTTCAACTTGCTCAATCGTTCCACCTCGGCAGCAGTAGGATGAAGCATCATCTCATCGAGCGTCACCTCACGAAGCCCAAGCAAGTCGTCCAAGAGCTCTCGCTCCGACTCACTGAAGTTTCTGAAGAAATAGTCAGGATTGTTCACTTCCCGATTCACCACCTTCTTGACACGACGCTCCACCTCTTGCACGATGGCACGCTTATCCTCTATCGTAGTTTTTTCTCTTATAAAGTCAAAAAAAATGAAGTTAGGATCAGCATTATAGCTACGGTCGTTCTCTACATCATCTATCAGTTTCATCCATTCTTCCTTCATATTTCCCTACTATTTTACCATTACACACTTCTATTATTTTATCATCGCCGAAACTTCCTCCCCGTATCTTGTAGGGAGCGTTTCGCTTCAACGTCTTCTCCAAATACTCCAAGTCCTTGGATCGGAGATTAGTGAGAGCAAAATCCACCTCATTCAGTTGCGACAGCAAAGATAATGGTATGGTGTGTCAAATTGTGGCACAGGCGAGAAAATTATCTCAAAAATTTTTGTATCACCTTGTACCAATAGTCCCAAGAATAGCCTACGGAAGGATGATTCACCACAAGGACCTTTACATGCTTGCCACCAGGCATCATGTAGAATCCATTAGGCACCCAAGTGCCTTCCACTTCAATGTCATTGCAATCCACCCAGTGAACATCAGAAACTTGCTCTTGGCGCCAGTGACCGCCAGGCAAATTATTCCAAAGCCTCTTGGCCCATACGATGATGTACTCGGGCTGGTACTTTTCGATAACCTCAAAGAAAGCCTTGCCAGCCTGGTGATATTGTTCGGCTGTGCCAGCCTCGCGAGGACCACCCATCGCCACTTGCAGATAGTTGAAGAAGATGACCGAGTTCCAAATCTTCAGCCTCATTGCCTGGTCTGTTTCCTCACCTACCAGCGAACGCTCAAACTTCAAGAATGTCCGCATCCAGTTCTGCCGTTCCTTGTTCTCATTGAGATAATCATCAAGCACCTGCTGCGTAAAGTTCATACACTCGCGATGCAGACGGCAGTCGCCACAATCCGTACAACTCTCATCACAATAATGACTCTCGCCCAATATCATGATTCGCTTGCCAAAGATGCCTCCGTTGGCATAATCCTTGCCAACGAAGGGCTGAAAGAAAATGTTACTGCTCATATTTTAAACTTTATAATGTTCCACACTGCTTATTGTCTCAGGCAGCAAATACCTTTCTATGTCCAAGCCAAAACTAAGGGTCTGATTAGCTATCGCCTTTGTTGTGAGCTCTGTTCCGTTAGTCTCAATCCATGTCACCTTAGCAGAAAGGACATCATTATCATCAAGTTCTGGAGTATGTTCCCCATTACCTAAGGCAAAGTTTAACTTAACCTTATCTCCAACGGTTAGTTTACCAGAGACAACATATCCTATACAAGTAGTACCTAATTCTCTATAGTTTAATGTTGCAACAACTTCTATTGAAAGTGGAGCATTGGAATTATCTACCTGTTCCAACAAAGTTGGCAAAATATTGTGGTCTATGTCTATTGTTGGATTAAAATTGCATAGCTTAGATGTTACAAAATCCTCCATTTTCTTAACGACTTTGAATTCACTATCATCCTTCAACTGCCACACCTCAGGACTTATCCCTATATCATGCTGAAGTTTATCTATGATTGAGCGATAGTTTATATTTCCTCCTACAGTACAGCTTTTAACTACTCCTAAACAATAAAAGTGGATATTGCACCAAGACTTCTTTTCAAAGTAGTCTTCAATATCGTCATAATCATTATCCATATCGAAATAATCATCTTCATCGTCTTCACCCGTATCTTCATCATCAAGCAAATCTGGTTGATGGTTATAGGTATAAAGAAAATCTTGATAATCTTCTTGCGAGATTCCACATTGAGGAAGCCCACAGCAATCAGATAGCATAGACTTTACAGTCTTATAATCGCTACGTTCCAACCACAGTTTATGGTGAGAATACTCACTTGGGGCTACTTTTTCCAAATTTTCTAATTCTGCAAGAATGCTATCAACATGAGCGTATGCTTTTGTTATATTATTCTTGTACTTTGCCGCTTCGTCCAAAAGTGAAACCAAAGCCGTAAATAATTGGCAATAATAGTTTATTAGATGGTGAGCATAAAAATCTTTATAGATATAATGCAATGCCTGCTGCTGTTCGTTAGCATCAGCATCGGTAGAAACACCCTCCTCTATCCAGTCCATAGCCGAATATTCTTTGTACATTCCGTCAAGCATCTCAAAGGCTGACGCAAACTCATTCTTTTTCCAAAGTTCTTGAGCTGTCAAGAACTTCTCATTTAAGACATTTATATCTTTCATTGCTAAATAGTTATTTTGTGTTCATACTACCACATTTCGGGCATTTCACAGGATAAGAATCGGCAGTAGCATTCCACTCCATATCCAACGCCTTAAATCTATGTCCGCAGTCTTTGCAGACAAATGTTTTGATACCTCTCAACATAAGCGACTCATTTTAGAATAATGAAGCTATCCAATCATAAGCCCAAGTTCCTAAACTAATGGCCCACGAAATTACCACATAAATCAACCAGCAAAGCACGACAATGAACACAGCCGTCCAGAATGCCTTCTTATTCACCTTATTGATAATCTCCTTATCATCCTCGATATAGCCTGTAATCAGCTTCAAGTTTTCTACATACGAACGCTTGAATACATCCAGCACATCACCTATATAGAAAGGTATGGCACCTATCAGCAGATCCATCAAGATATTATAGATGACAGCCAAAGTCAGCGGAATCGACTTAACCACGCAAAGACTGTAATAGATAAATGGGAATGTAAACACGCTCGTCAAAGCATCACCGATACCGACAGGAAGGATGAAGCCAAGGATAGGATCCAAGAACCACTTGTCCATATACTTCGCCGTACCTACCATCAGACGATATGATGGCATGTTCATCATCTTCTCACGCTTTGCTGCTTTTTTATCAGCCCTCGACTGTTCTTTGGCAAGAGCTGCCTCTCGTTTTTGATCTTCCTTTGCGAAATCCATACCCAAATCAGCCTGGGCCTGCTGTCTTCTTGAACTTTCCATACACCTTATAATTCTATTTGTTTCTTACCATTTATAAATTCCGTGAGCTCCTGTTCCGAGAGAGAGAGTAACCGCTCAAGTCGCTCTTCAACTCCATAGCTTGCTTACGCTCCTCCTCACTACCAGCCAGATTGATACGCTTGAACACCTCACGAAGATAAGCACTCTTGTTGTCTATCTTAGCCATTTCACGCTTAAACTCATCTGCATGTTTCTTCAACTCCTTATCGTATGCAGCCGAAGCCAAGCTACCACTGAGCTGCTGCGCTTTGAGCTTAGCGAAACTATCAAACAGAGCAATACCTTTCTGTAAGGATTGTTCCATAGCACCAGTTACCTGCGCCAAGTCTTCCTCGCTATACTCAGCAGGTTTGTTCTGTTGTGCGGTCTTACCCTCTATCTTCTTATGGTTTTTCGTGTATGCTTCCACTCCATCAAGCAGATTCTTAGCCATATCCTTGTCGGCATGAAGATTGTCTGCCAACATTCCTGTAAACAGAGAAAGGTTCTGCTCCACATCAGCAGGAAGCTTGGCTGCCTCCCGATAATCGGGAATATCTACCGTATGCACCAACTTCTCATCTATCTTGCTTTCCATGATTTCACGTCCAAGTTTCAGCATGGCAACCATATCACGAAGATGGTTCAGCATCTTCAGCTTCAAGTCGTCAGAGCAAACTATCTTGCTTCTGATCTCCTTAGAAACCTTATCCAGTTCACTGGAGAGTTTGGCATACTCATTTTTGATACGGGTTTGTTCCTCACGATGCGATTCCAATTCCTCCTTATCCAACTTCAAATCTACCTGATAGCTCTCGTATTCTCTCACAAGAGGGAAGCATACTGCATTCCATTCCGCGAAGTCACGATAGTAGTTCTTGTTGGCCATACCAAAGGTGATCCAGTTGACGAGGAAGAAAGGCTTGGAAGGCTTCTTCGCCTTCGCTTCCATATAGCTTCCCTGCTTAGACTCCAAGGTGGCAGTGATGTCATTAATCAGCGAAGTATATACATCGATGTTCTGGAGATGATCGTTCATTTCCATGTCCAGCGCCTTCATCTGCCGAAGCAGACATTTTCGTTGCTCCTCCAATGGGCGAATAGTCTCATCCGCATACAAAGCATCAAGCGTCGCCTTCAAGTCAGAAGCCAACAGTTTTTCTCCATAACGCAAGAACACATTCGCCTTCGGGATTACCACATCATTGAGCGTCTTGCAGATCACCAACAATCGTCCCATATCAGCCTTGATACGAGTGGCATCATGCTTCACGCTGGTTTGGAAAACTGATAAATCAGACTTCAAACGATTAGCGCGTTCACTTGCTCCCATATAGTGTTCGAGCATTGTCAGTCCTGCCATCGCCAAGCCCAAGGACTTGTTGCTGTTCGACAAAGACTTATAAGCCTGCAAAGAACCCTGCAAGGAAGTACGGAAACTAACAGAAATCTCACCAATCAAAGCTGCACATTTTTCCGTGAGCTTGTTATATTCCAGCTCCACATACTTAAGCATCTCGTCCACATCCAGCCACTCTATTCTTTTAAAATCGAACAAGTCTGGAGAAACCATCTTGATGGAGTCGCCATAGATATCGATAAGTTTCAGGGCATAGTCACGATAAACCGTCCCGATATCACTACGCAAGGAGGTAAAATCTTCGATGTTTCCACGAACGCTATCCTCTGCATAGTGATAAGCCTCCACCATCTTAGTATATTTATCAAACATGGTGGAAGCCTTACTTCTTACATCTTTCACGCCATTCGTGCCCATGACAATATCAGCCATCTTCGACGTTCCCTTGACAAGAACTAAGTTAAGGTTCTGCTCCACTTGCTCTTTCAACTGCTCCAAAGCAGATGAAGACAACGCCAGTTCCGTCTCAGCTATCTTCAAAGCCTCCTCCTTATCGCCCTGTTCCAGACTGTCATTCAACTTGTATTCAGCCACAAGGGTTGTACGAGAATTATTGGAAACAAAAGCAATGGCGATATTACCGTTATCATGGAAATATCTGTAAGCATCAAATACTAGCTTACTCACCTCCGAGGAATCGGAAGCAATACCATACTTCTTCAGCTCAAAAGCCAAATCTGCACGAAGATACGTCTTGTTCTCCTTACAGAGATTATCAGCAATCATCTTGATTTCCTGATATACTTTTTGATTATCAGCCATACTATTCATCGTATTTATATTTTATTTATCCAAGTTTTGCAAGTTCAGATATTTATTCTTTATCACTACTTGCAAATGTCCATGCCTTCATAAAAGTGAAGGTTGCGTCAACAATCTAACCGATACACGAACCGCATAGCAGCAAACCTACTCCTTTCCCATTTTCGGACACGTTGCATGGTCATAGTCTCCAACTTTCGCCAAAGCATCCTTCATTCAGAATACTCTTCCCTTTCAGCTTCTTACTGCTTCTGCCAATAGCCATGAGGATTCAAGAAGAACCAATAGCCAAATAACACTACCAGCACAGCACTCAATACCACAGCCAACCAACACACTCTTTTCTTGATGTTCTTTTCCATTGTTACATTACCTTATATAGTTATACATTTGATTTCGGCTGTAAAATAACTATATAGATGTGTCAAATGGTGGCAGAACATCAAGAAAAAAGTATATGCGGCTTACTTTCTCTTGGTAAACAAGCTTATCAACCAGCCAATAATGCCTCCGACTCCAGGAGCTGGATCTTCACAAATCCCGCATCCTCGTCTCAACTCCTCTAAAATTTTATTTTCATTCTTTGCCATAATAATTATACTTGAACAAAATTACTCATCTACTTCTATCGCTTCAATGAAGTCTGCATATTCCGCATCCAACTCACTAATCTTCTTAATCGTAATATCATTCTTATTAGAAGCTTCTATCAACTCAGTCTTAGAGTGATTTATCTCTTCCAGTTTATTGGTATAATTACCAAATACCTGTAATAAATACTTTTCAAATTGCTCTGCAACCTTATTGATTTCTTCCTGATAAGTAGAAACAAACTGATTCTTTACGCTTTTTATCTGCTCCAAACGCTTATTTTCTTTAGAATCTTCTCTAAACTGCATCCAAATCTCAATACCAGCAGAAACTACTGGTATTCCAAATTTTGCAACCTTAGCAATATTGCTTGCCCATCTCACAGCTTGCCAAGGTCCGAAGGACTTTCCAAAGAAATGTCCGACATCTAACACCATTTTATGAAGCGCAGACCCTGAAGCTTGGCTAATACCACCTGCCAATTTAGTTACATTAGGAGCCATATTTCCAATCTGTACTCCACCACGCTTTAAAAAATCTAAAGCTTTTTTCTGCATAGACAGATTCTTCTGTTCCTCTATGCTGATATTGGGCGAAGCCAATTTCATATCGATTTCTCCTGAGTATTTAACTAACGAATCCTTACCACAGAAATCATTGACGTCATTCATCAATCGCTCATAATTTGAGTTGATTGTGTCTTCTATCTTAGCAGAAGTATTAGATATAATGCTCTGCAATTCAGAATTCAATGCCTCTTGCCTATATTTCCAGTCATTTTCGTCAATGCCTCCAATATCATTAGATAAAGAAATGACTTTACTCATAGCCATAGAAGCAAACGAAGACAAATCGTTTCTTGTATCTCGCTTTAGGTCAAACAGACTATGACGTAATTTCTGCTCAAACTGATTAAAAATGTCAGATAAAGTCTTGTCTACGGCAGTAACAGCGATATCCTTAAGATAACTTTGAAAGACTCTAACAGGAGTATCAAATTGCTTTTTTATCATTCCCTTGCGAGCAACAAAAACATTAAGCATATCTATGAAATGTTCAAAGTTGCTTAATTGGACGAACTCATTATCGTTTTCATCAAGACCGTCCATATAGTCTGCCGCATCAATAAAAGCAATAGGAAAGCTCTTCAATTCATAGCCTCTTTCTGAGAATATTTTTTCCAACGATATCGTATAGTTGTCTACAAGCTGGTCAAATTCTCCTGACTCCATACCCATCTTATTGACAACAACAAACATCTTGTCAGCAAAATGCTGATTGTAAGCCAAATCGATGAAATTATTGAATAATACATCATCGAAAAGTTGGGAGGTTAAGACATAAAATATCAAATCGCATTCTTTTAAAGCAGCTTTAGTACTCTCATCATGCGATTCTACCTTACCTGCAAGAATGCCCGGAGTGTCCATAAGAACAATGTTGTTCCATTTATATTCCGATACATGATCTGTAGCGACATTTGCATCTATCTTGATATCCTTTCTACCTGTTAATGCAGAAATAATAGTAGACTTGCCGGAACTATATTGTCCTACAAACGCTAAGCGTAATTCTTTACGGTCTTGCAAGCCTGCAAGCTCTGAGTCCATTTTACAAGTCAACTCCGTATTGTTGGTTTCTTTCAACAACGCTCGAGTTTTTGCTTCCAATCTACTAAGTCTTTCTTGGTAGACTGCATAATTAAATTGTTGTGCCATATTATTTTATTTTTATTGTCATCTGGGTTGCTTTTTCTATCTTTTGAATATTCTTGTCTGTAAGCCCCGTGTCATATAGGAACTTGATAGATTGCTTTTCCCAATCTCTTTCAACTGGATACCCATCACATAACACTTGGTTACTCATTTCATTTATACTTATTTCTTTTATACTTATTTCTTTTACAGGATTCTTGTCAACAAAATCAAGAATTCGAAGACTTACCAAAGAATTGATCGCATTCTCTTCTTCTTGAACTTGCTTAACAAGTCTATCCATATCCATTATTATATCGTCGGCATTTTTAGTATAAGCTTTCAACACCGAATCAATAGATTTATAAGTATCATTTATTGACTTTCTGGTATTCTCAAGAACTTGTTTTAAATTCTTATCAATACCAGAATCAATACTATCACATAGTTGCTTACGCAAATTTTCTGTAGCCTTTCTGATTTTTTCTGTCTTTGAAGTAAATAGACTCGTAAAGAATGAACCAATAATTCCAACAATAATACTACCTGCAGCAGCAACCCATCCAACAGGATTCCAAGAATTAAGAATTATAAACGGAGCAACAGCTGTCATTATACCAACAAACACACCTGCCGCTAACCGTGTATTGGTTACAGACTCACCAGAAACATTAGAACCGATATTATCTGTAGCAAGAGATATACGCATGTCCATAATCATCTCCTCTAATTCTGATTTTATCTTTTCATTCAAATCATTAAATCTCTCCTGTATTTGTTGTTCAAGCCTTTTGTTTATAGACTTTACAACCATATCCTTACTCCATGCTTTTCCTGCTTCTTCGTCATCATAATGCTCACGTGCAAAAGCAGATGCACGATTATGAAGATCATTTCTTGTTACTTGAAAAAGGGTCTTTAAGTATTGTACGACTTGAGTTAACTCATTCTTGAAAAAGGTATAATTTTTCGCTTGTTTCTTCTTCAACACTTCATTACCTTCTTTTAGACTTTTCAAGTCAGTGTAAATCTTATGCCATATTGTGTTTATCTGATAAGAAGTACCATCTATAACGCTCAAGCTTTTCTTCAAACTACCAGACAACTGCACTTCTTTTTTTACCGAATTTGTAAACTCAGATATATTAGAAGCCTCGAATAGTATCTTAGAAGTCTTTGAATCTTGCTCTCCAGAAAGGGCTATTTGCGCAGCTAAAAGATGAATCGGAATTATACGAACGGCATCCATGTTGTACTTACCATCAAGTTTATCATGAATGCGCTCTATATGCCCCTTAATAGATTGAGGACCGTCACCAAGTCTCCAATCATCCGGATTTGCAATAAACCTTTTTAAACGAATAGCTTGATTAAGATTGCTTTTGACATTCAAGATTATGTATAACGGCTTATTTCTTTCCTTTATAGTTGAAAAGAAATCGAACTCTGTTTCTTGAATAGAGTCACTCGTCACAACATAGCAAACCACATCAGCTTCATCTATAATAGACTTAGCTATTTCGGTGTCAGCTTCTCCACCAGGCGCACCTATACCAGGAGTATCAACAATACGGAGTTTATTCCAATACCAACTTCTATTATATCGTGTAGTACGTAATTTGCCTACTCCTATATCATCATTTTCCTGTTGAGTGATGACTTTATGAAGAGTACTCTTTCCTGCCTTTGTCCTACCCATAAAAGCAATAGTAAAGTATCGGATATTTCTTCTTTTCTTATCCAACACTTCTTTATTACTTGTTAAACTATTATCTATTATTTCATTAAAATTGCTTCTTATTACTTGAATAATTTCTTCTATCTTCAAAACTTCCTTAGAAACTTTCTTCGAAGACGACTTGATACTTGCCAAATGGTTATACTCTGCAGTCAACATGCTATTCAAGTCATCTATTATTCTAGTAACACGAGCAAGATCCTTCTCAGCATCTTCAGTGATTTGCGCTATGGATGCAGAATAACCAAGACCACCCAACATCATATCGACAACACTTTTCTTATCAGAATTTGCAAAACTCTGATAGATGGTATTCTCCATTTTCCCGACAAAACGTTTTAAAGAAGAGAGTTGAGAAGAGTCAATTCTTTTATTTGACTCAGACTGTGTTTCTTCGATGATTTGTCCAATATCAAGTTTTAAAAGTTTACCAACCTTAATAAGCAATTCCAATTCTGAACTTGCCATATAATCATCACCATAAGCTATTCGAGCAAGAAGGGTGGCTATTTCCGTTTTCTCAGCAACAGAATAATTAGCCATAACCAACTTGTCAAGTATATCTTTTAGCTTCATGCGCTCTTCATCATCAGAGAAAATTTGCATCCTCTGATGATAAAGTTCATCTTCCTTAGATAATGGCAGATAGTTATCAAGGACATCAACCTCCATCTGATTGATTTCCTTATCAACTATTACCATATAGCATCCTAACAAATATGCTATCTTTTTATATTCTACTTTATCCATCGCTTTCGGTTATTGATATCTGCAAGACTTCAATAGATAAACTATTGTTTTATCATATCGGAATACAGATCTTTGATTAACTTCCAAATCTCATCTATCACATTAGTCATAGTAGTCTTCCATTTTTCACCTGGAAAAGGAAAAGAAACTACACTATCTCTATGTTTATAATAATCACATTCGGTTTCATCCTGAACATAACATTTTAGCTTCAGCTCGTTTTCCGAATCACAACGAATCCATATTTCGAACTTATCATAATCACGGAACCACAATTCTATCCAATAGCCATAATTTATACCATTTTTATAACCTTCATCATTCCAAATTTGTAGATATCTGCGTTTTTTAGAGAAAGACAATTCTAAATCATCTTTAGATTTTTCTTTCAGTTCTGAAACGATTTCATTAAAGCAATATTCAGAAACTTCATCATCGCAAAACAATCTTGACAAATCTCTTACTTTTGATAAAGTTTCGTTACCTAATGAAAAAAGTTCTTTTACTTTCTCTTTCTTTTTTTCTTTATGTTCCATGTTCTTCAATAATGTTATATACGATTTTAGCTCAAAACAATTACCACATGCATTTTCTAAAAGATTTGCAAGCTCTATTATAGATAGATTTTTATCGGCGCCAATATCATTAAAGTTGCTTCCCTGTAAACAAACTGTCTTTACAACATTAAATCCTTTATGTTTTAATCCTGCATTATAGTCTGCAAGTTGACATTGTTGTTCTTGAGCATTATTGAGCTTATTCTCTATAATAACCACATCTTTATTATGATTATTTATAATACAAATATCTATTCTTCTTGGTCCACTTCCAGCTGTTAAAATCCTCAGAACAGGCATTTCAGTTCGTATTGTAACGTCTTTAAAAGACTCACATCCTATCTCTTTAAGAAAAACATCTAGAAAAGAACGCCCAAGACCATGTCGTCCTAATGGATTTAGCAAATCTGCCAATATTGATGAGTGGCATATCTCTTTTTGCGAAACACATTCCACAAAAGTCTCCATAGGATTATATATAAACTTTGATCCTTCAAAAGTAGGTATCTTGTCCATTAATTCACAAATCTCTTTTTCGTTCATAAGGATTATAGTATTAAAACAAATACATGTGCTACATGGTTGTTACTGTCACTACCATATCGGGAGTGAGAACGATGCCGTTAGAGCGCTTGATGCGCTTAGGCATTATTTGAAATACTTAACTCATAGTCTATTATGTTATATGAAACCCAATTAGTTGTGAAAATCTTATCACAACTAATTGAGTTATCAAAATTATGCTTTACATTTAATATCTTCCAATTCTTTGGCACGTTCCTCAGCGATTCCCAATGATTTTCTTTCACGCTCCAATAATCTACGGACATTATCAGGGATTGCTCCATCTTCAATGACATCATCAAGAGCTTCCATGTACTCTTTTTCTTCATCGGTAAAAGATTCCAAAGAAGCCTTTACCATGTCTTCTATCTTTTGCGCTCTCGTCTCTGACAATCCGAGTTTCTGACGTTTACGCTCCAAGAACTTACGAGAATGAGCATCTATTTCGGGCGCATCTTCCAAACAGAACTCTACTTCTTCCTTATACGCCAACTCGTCCTCTGACAATTCAGATTTCTGTGTTTGAGCAATCTGAGCAACTGCCTGACCATTAGAGGCATTAACATTATCGTCCTCAAAATCCTGCAAAGGCTTGAACTGCATATCAATCTCCCATTCTATCTCTTCTGTCTTACTAAAGGTCTTGTCTGTTTTGGCATCATAAGACCCACTTGCCTTTGTGACAAGGTATTCAAAAGATGCCTTGACAGACAGGACTTTACTTGAAGTCATGCTTACAGACTCCGAAGAAGACAGATGCAAAGAATATGACAATATATTTCCATTCAATCTTTGCTTTACCAAAGCTTGCCAAGAAGTTTCAGAGTCTAACCAAACCAAATCGTCTGGGCAATATGGCTGCTTTGTTGGTAAATACGTCTGAACCATCTCCATTCCATCCTTGGATGAATAACTATTTTGAGCAGCAGTATTTCTACCAAAACTTCCCCCAACATTAACGGCTTTAACATCCAATTCTCCAGACACAACCAACTGCTTTGCTTCTGAAGAAGCTGTATCTAACCCACGTAATCTTTTAATTCTTATTTCATTAGCTCCAAGACATTGTCCCAAATAACAAAGTTCATGTACTCTTTCCATAAACAACTGCTCTGTTGCATTCTCAAATGGAAGATACGTTGCTGGTTTGAACGGATGACCAATGTATAAAGTGTTGGCTTGCGGATGCCCAACAGGGAATTGGATTGATGTAGGAAGATCGTTTAATGTAAACACGAATTGTATGTTCCCATCTTTATCATAGCAACCAGGTAGTTGTTTCTCTGTTCCAAGAACAAATATAAATTTTCTCGTATTATAGTCTATTTGTGTAAAATAAGCAGGAAGATGTTTAGTTGTATTCATATATTTATCCTTAGCTTCTTGCTTAATCTCAAAATCTGGTGATTCCATGGCTGCTAACGCCATTTGTCTTCCTTGTAATTGATTTAAGGTAGGTTCTATTAATTCATAAATTCGAGAGGAAGCCGTTCCGTTAGAG
>ERZ780223.2789-NODE-2789-length-14161-cov-6.685240_pt1 | contig 14161 bp, 13 predicted proteins | sample MGYA00511016_ERZ780223 | MGnify/ENA primary metagenome ERZ780223 (study PRJEB29588, sample SAMEA2159032) | human gut metagenome | biome: human gut; feature: human-associated habitat; material: faeces | place: Denmark | collected 2008/2010 ... | reverse complement strand
CAGCCTCTGCTCACACTCTACCGCCTCGCATTAAACGGCATTTCTGTCTTGCTCAACGCAAGACCTCCAGCCTCTGCTCACACTCTACCGCCTCGCATTAAACGGCATTTCTGTCTTGCTCAACGCAAGACCTCCAGCCTCTGCTCGGCGGTAAAAAAGAGAGCTTTCGCTCTCGTTGGAATTAAGAATAGCTGGAAGTATGAAAAAGATTATAAATTATTAAACGTCATTAATACATTTATAACAATCAACCAGTAAGGTAATATATTCACCCACCTGACTATTAATACTGCAATAAATACTACCCTCCTGAAGAATTAATACTAAAACAAAAATTTTATAAATTAAGCAATAAGTGTACTTTTGCCACTTTATCCCCAAATGTAGGACTTATAAGTCTTTTACGTAATTTAACAAAACTTCACAATAGGGGTTGACAAACAAAACTTTATAGTTTATAGTGAAAGTGTTAAATGAAGTGTTAATTGAACACTTAATAACAGAAAAGGAGGCAAGAAATGCTTACTATAAATCCAGTAAATTTAAATACAAAAAGAAACATCGCTTTCAAAGAAGGCAATCTTAATAATATAAATTCAAAAGTTGGTTTAATGTCACTAGACAAAAACCCTAACGCTAAAATAAATTTTGAAAAAGATTTATTTATAACTCAAAAAGCGGATTCTGTTCAATCAAATCCACTAAAAGCTATAGGTTACAATATTGTTAAGGCTTATAATATACTATGCACACCAAAAAGACGTGCACCCCAAACCGAATCAAATTACATCCACTTACCTTATATGGCATAGTGGCACCTAAAAACTTAACTCTTTTCATTTACCCCACTTTATAACTTAGGCAATTACCCCAATTGCTAAAGTTTTTTTTAAAACTTTAATATATCCTTTCTTTGTAGCAAAAGAAAGGATATATTTTATGAGTAAAGAAATTAAAGAAAGACGAATTAATACAAAACATGCAAAAGAATATTTTATTGATAGACTAGCATATACACTTGGACCAGTTGAACTAAAAAATTTCATAGTAAAAGGCGGAATTAAAGTTATAGATGTTCGGAGTGAAGCTGATTATAAGATAGCACACATTCCAGGTGCAATATCCATCCCAAAAGATAAACTTGACAAAAATCTTGAAAAACTATCTAAAGATGAAATAACTATCGTATACTGCTATAATCAGCAATGTCACCTTGGAGATAGCGCCTGTTTAATCCTAACCGATTACGGCTATCCTGCAATGCTCCTGGAAGGAGGTTTTAAAGTTTGGACTGAAGATTTTAGATTTGCGACTACAACAGATTAATTTAACAATAAAGGCTTCCACATAAAACCAGAAGCCTTTTTAGTATAAATCCCCTTAATTTGACTTCCAAATATATTTGTAATATAATCCAATAATTGCAAAAACTTGAAATTTTGCTTCACTCAGAAGAGTAATTATTATTTACGGCATATAGCTTGCAAACTTGGAATTATTATGAAAAAGAAAATTTTTATAACTGCGTTAGCAATAAGTATTTTAATTGGAGAAGCAGCCTGCTTTAATCCGGCAGTTGCAGCCAAAACAACAAGAAAACAAAAGAAAGAAGCTTCATATCTAGAAGTAGCTGCAGCTAGTTTTGAATCAAAACAGTATGATACAGCTATTGAATATTATACAAAGGCGATTGAATTAAATCCAAGAAATGCTGAAACATACACAAAAAGAGGAAATGCTAAATACCTATCAGGACATTTCAAAGATGCAATTAAAGATTATACTAAAGCACTAGAAATCGACCCCAACAGGGAAAATAACTACTATAACAGAGGAATCGCTAAATCAAATTTAAAAGCATATGACGAAGTAATTGAAGATTACACAAAAGAATTGGAACTAAATCCTAATAATATAAAAGCATACCTGAACAGAGGAACCACAAGAGTTCTTCTAAATAAATACGATGAAGCAATTAATGACTTTACCAAAGCTATTGAACTTGATAGCAAAAATGAATTTGCTTACTACAACAGAGGTATTGCAAAACGCTATAAAAATGATTACAAGGGTGCCACAGAAGACTACACAAAAGTTATTGAAATCGACTCTAACAATGTAGATGCGTACAATAATAGAGGAGTGGCTAAATATTACCAAAAAGATTTTAATGGAGCAATTAAAGATTACACTAAAGTTATCGAATTAAATAAAAACTTCAAAAAAGCTTATTATAACAGAGGATTAGCCAAACTTGGACTAAAGCAATATGAAGATGCCATTTTAGATTTTACAAAAGAAATAGAAGTAAATCCTCAAAATGACCTTGCTTATTATGACAGAGCAATTGCTGAAGCTAAATTAGATCACTTTGTAGCAGCAATAGACGACTATTCAAAAGCTATCGAAATAAATCCTAATAATGCAGAATATTATGCAAACAGGGGAGCTTTACTATGCGAAACTGACGGCGATTTAAAAAAAGCAGAACAGGATTTAAATAAAGCAATAGAATTAGATAACAAAGATTCTGAAAAATATTTAACAAGAGCAATGATATTTTGCAAACTAAAATTATATTTGGTCGCAATTGATGATTTAAATATCGTTATAAAAATGACTCCTGATAACACACAGGCATACGATTTACGCTCTTATGCAATTAAAGAATTAACACAGATGCAAAAAAAATAGTCTCCACCATTTGACCTGTTTTATAATTTCAAATTAGTGCTATAATTGTCCTGAAAAAAAGGAGAGAATTATGGAGATTAAAATTGTAGACAACACAAAGGATGTATTGTGTGATGTATTAATCATTAATAAATTTGAAGGTTGTGAAACTTCAAACCCGCTGGTAAATAAATTTGCACCTGAATCATTCGAAGGTAAAGCAGGCCAAATGTTTTTAATACATACACAAAATGAATATCCTGCAACACAAATTTTAGCCCTCGGCTTAGGAGAAGAACAAAAAATGGATAACAATGTTATTCGTGAAAATGTTGCTAAAGCTGTGAAAAAATGTATTGAACTAAAAGCTAAAACTATCGCATTCGATTTTACAACAGACTATGGTTTTGGGATTCCAACAGTCATGGGGACATCTATAGCCAACTATCATTTTGATAAATACAAAACAAAAAAAGAACATCGGATTGCAGAGATGTATCTTTCTAAAGTTTCAAGTGATATAGAAACAGCTAAAATCGTTGCTGAATCAATGAAATTAACAAGAAATTTAGCTAATGAACCGGCTGCTTTTGCCACACCATCAAAATTAGCAGAAATTGCGCAAAACATAGAAGGAATTACTACAGAAGTATTTGATGAAGAAAAAATCAGAGAACTTGGAATGGGAGCTTATCTTGCAGTAGGACAAGGAAGCGCACAACCTCCAAAATTTATTCACATGAAATATCTTCCTGAAAACCCTAAAAAACGTATTGCAATAATAGGTAAAGGCATTTGTTTTGACAGCGGCGGTCTGGATATAAAACCACCATCATCAATGCTTACAATGAAAGATGATATGTCAGGTGCTGCATGCGTACTTGGTATTATGAAAGCATTAAATAAACTTCGTCCTGAAGTTGAAGTTCATGGTATTATAGCTGCTTGTGAAAACATGCCATCCGGCTCTTCTTACAAACCTGGAGATATCTTAACTGCCAAAAACGGAAAAACTATTGAAATTGACAATACTGATGCTGAAGGTCGTTTAACTCTGGCAGATGCATTATGCTATGCATGTGAGCTTGGAGTAGATGAAGTCATTGATATTGCAACTCTGACAGGAGCTTGTATGGTTGCACTTGGATCTGCAGCATCAGGTATTATGGGAAACAATGATGAATTTGTAAAAAATATCATTGCTACCGGAAGATATTCCGGAGAAAAATACTGGCAAATGCCAATGTGGCAAGAGTACAGAGATAACATGAACAGCGATGTTGCAGACATGAAAAATACCGGTACAAGAAACGGTGGAGCCTCTGCGGCCGGAATGTTTTTAAAAGAATTTGTAACAGATGACGTAAAATGGGCACATATTGATATTGCAGGCACTGCATTTTTGGATAAACCTCAAAAAGAATTCTGTAAAGGTGCTACAGGGGCAGGCTTGAGAACATTACTAAATTATATTATATGCCAGTAATATTACAGCTAAAAAAGAGAGTATCGAAATGATACTCTCTTTTTTAATTCTATCAATTTATATATCAAAGGTTTCATCATTCACTTCTCTCAAAAAATTCGTCCAGCTATTATAATAATCGGCTAGAGCATATGTATAGCCTACAATTATTGATTTATACGACTGTTTCATAACTATCAGTGATGTAATATCTGATTTCCCGGATTCATAAGCAGCTTTAGATACCTCTATTAATTCTTCTGAACTTACTAAAATCTTTGATTCATAATATTTTAAATTTTCGGCAGCTGTTAAAAACTTATCATAGGCAGCACTAATATCCTTTATAGCCTTATTTTTAACAGATTGATAATTTAATTCTGCCTGCTGAAGTTTGTATGCCGCATTTTGAATTTCTGGAGAATAATTGTAGAATAATGGGATATTCACCAAGCTAGCTCCAACATATCCACCACTATTAAAACGCCCATCATCAGTATGTTTTGCCATCTGATAACCATATCCGCCACTGAGAGATATATCAGGAATTCTTTGCCTTGCGATTACAGTTAAATTCTTTTCTGCCACATCTATTTGCTGTTTAGCTATCTGAATATCATATCTATTTTCCAGGGCTTCACTTACCAGTTCTGAAAATGGAGGAAAATCTTCATCCGGAGCCGGAGTTAGCATTTCTGTGAAATTATTTTCTTCTGAAAAAATCTTATCCATACTATCATATGTGATATTTTCAGGATCATTGATAATTTTATTAAATTCAGTCAACGCACTTTTTACATTAACTTTGGCAGTATTAACCTGAGTAATCATTTGATTTAGAGCAATTTCTGCCTGAATCACATCAATTTCTGGAACTTTACCACTCTTAACTCTTTTTTGGGCAATATCCAAAAGTTCATCCTGTAACAGCTTTTGCTGTTCAAGAGTTGCCAGAATAGATTTTGCAGCAACAAGATTAATATACGCCTCTCTCACATCCATTTTTAAATCGAATTTAGAATAACCAAGATTCTTTTCTACTAATTTTAAATTTGATTGAGCTAAATTTTTTCTAGCCTTTCGTTTTGCAAGCTCAATAGTTTCAGTCAAACCAATTTGTCTCGGTTCAGTCCAGCCGGAAGCTCCAAAATTATAAAAAACATCAAAAGACGGATTTTGAAGCCGATTTGCAGATTTTATATTATTCTTAGCGATATTAATATTTAACTGCGCAGCTTGCAAATCTATATTATTTTTTAAAGCTGCATCAATGGCGTCCTGAAGATAAACTTTTTTTACATCTTCAATACCAAAAGATATCAGCTGAATATAAAAACACAATATTCCTATTAAAATAAGCTTTTTCATATCAGAACTATTATAACATAAAGAATCCTATATTTAGATGTAAACATTATCTCAAATATAAACTATAATGCATTTTATGAAAAATATTTTTAAAGAAATCAAGTACTTTTTTCTATCACAACAGGAAAAAAATTTACAAAATAAACTAAAAAAAACAACCAGAAGAAGTTTTACAAATAAAACATCTAAAACTATTTTCGGCACCGCCGCAAATGTAACATTAAATACAGAAACACAAAAACTTGTAGAACTTGTAAAAACTAATGTTGCTACAATAATAAAAAAAGTAGACTGCAATCCGGAAGAACTACTAAATTACGTAAAAGCTGCAAATACACCTGTTTACAAAATTAACAACGCAGATAAACTTCTAGGATTTATTCAAGAAGAAGAAGGAATTATCTATGAACAAGAAGGGATAACGGCTCTTTACCTGTCTATAATAACAGGTCAAGGAATCAAGTTTAAAACCCAACCGATGTTTATTTTAAGAGACGGTGAAATTGATAAATACTATATGCTGCACCATTTTTACAGATGGTATTCAATAAAATCAAACTTACCTGGATTTGAATACAGTGTTCAAAAAAAGTTCAAACAGTTTATAGTTGATAATTCTGACGAAATGTTAAAAAAATTTACAATGGAAGATATTGTAGCATTGAAAGAAGCAATTGCAAGAGATCAGGAAGCAACAGAATTTGTACTCGAATACACAAAACAAGTTGAAGGTTCTAAAAACGTTATTGATAAAATCAAAAATAGTGGTGGCGCAAATATTTAAGCTAAAACACATAGCAAAATATAATCTTAAAGAAAAATGAAAATAATTACCACTTTACAAAACAAATCTTATTTGTTATAATCAGCATGAAAAAACAATATAAAACTTTTAGGAAAAAGAAAGGTGGTAAAATTATGAAATACGTATGTACAGTTTGCGGTTGGTCAACAGAAGCTGATAAAGCACCTGAAAAATGCCCTCTTTGCGGAGCTACTACATTTAAAGAAATTGGCGGTGGAGAAAAAGTATACGCTTGCGAACATAATGTAGGTGATGGTGTTGTTGAAGATAAAGAAGTAATGGAAGGTTTAAGAGCACACTTCAATGGAGAATGCACAGAAGTTGGTATGTACCTTGCAATGGCTAGAGTTGCCGAAAGAGAAGGTTATCCTGAAATTGCTGAAGCTTACAAAAGATATGCTTTTGAAGAAGCAGAACATGCTTCAAAATTCGCTGAACTATTAGGTGAAGTTGTTACAAATTCAACTAAGAAAAACCTTGAACTAAGAGCTGAAGCTGAACATGGCGCTTGTGAAGGTAAACTGGCTATTGCTAAAAGAGCTAAAGAATTAGGTTATGATGCAATTCATGATACAGTTCATGAAATGGCTAAAGATGAAGCTCGCCATGGTAAAGGTTTTGATGGTTTATTAAAAAGATACTTTGGTTAATTTTTAAATCCACAAATAAAAATCTTTCAGAAGTGTAGATTTTAAAATAAAATCTACACTTCTGATTTTATTATATTTCATAAAATCAACTAGCTCTCCAGTAAATTCAAAAAACAATACGATGGCATTGTTTTATACTTGGCTTGGCTATAAATTGTATAGAAGTCCCTCATTTATATGATTACGCTTACATCAAATTTATGATATTTTTAATATATGAATAATACGATTAAAATTATAATATTTTCAATATGTTTTTTAATAATAATAGGTTTAGGAATTTTTGGACTGTCAAAACTAAAAGTTGATGACTTCCACAAAGCTGCAGTTATTTTTGTTGTAGACGCATCTGCTTCAAATCAGAAAGATTTACCTGCTCAAAAAAGCATTTTACGCCAACTATGTTCAATGCTTGATCCGGAAGACCATATAAAAATCTTAAGAGTTTCTGAAGATTCATACATTATTTATGAAGGTTCTCCTCAATCAAGTGCAGAAGTAAGAAAATCTATGGAAAAATTTACGCAATTTGATTCCAAAGAATATGGTACTGCCTATGGTTTATCAATAAAAAAAGCTTTTAACCACGCTATTAACATGAAAAAAGAAGGTTATATTCCTGCCGTTGTGGTTATTGGAGATTTGGAAAATGAAGGCGACATAGATAAACAAATTAACTGGCAAACATTACCGGAAGAAGTTGCACAAGTCAAAAATCAAACTCAGAATTTTACAATGATGTTTTTATTCGCAGCACCGGAAAAACTGGACCTCGTAAAAGAAACCTTATCCCCTGTACTGGGAGAAACACATCTTATCATTGCTCCAGAAACAACATCACATAAAGCACTTAGAAGATTTCTAACAGCAATAGGAAGATAATAAAAAGCTTTCGCAAAATTTAGGAGTTATAAAATGAAAATAGTAATCAAATATCTAGATAAAAAAGTAGAATTTGACAACAAAACAACTATCACCATCGGAAACAGTAGCAGTTGCGACTTTGTTATTGATGAAATTAATGACGAAACAACAATAAAATTGATTTATACTCAAAAATACAACAGCTATGTTCTTGTAAACTCAAATAATAGTAAAAACGTATTATTTAATAACAATAACTTCTCTAAAGTTTTAATTCCTGCAAAATTTGCAGTAAACATTGCTGAACTTCCTGATGCTATATATTTTGAAACAGAGACATCTCAAAAATCAAATACCCTACAACGCAAAGAACAGACAAAAGTTGAAGTTGTAAATAAAACAGCTGCAAAAGCAGCTGCTTACTCTGTAAACTCAAATAAAAATGATATTTTTAACAATAACATAGAAACAAATAGAATAGCAATTATTAAAGAAATTGGATACAAAATAACTGAATTAAAAGATAGCATTCGTTCACTCACAGTAACATCATTTATTTTGAATACAGCCACTATCATATTATCTTTGGTATGCGCGTTTGGAATGACAAACTTTTTATTAGGACTAAAAGTTGACAGTTCTTCATCTGTTTTAAATTTGACAACAAATGTTGGATTTTTAGTTTGCATATCAACAATAGTCTTTGCCATAGCAATGATTTTAAAACAAGGTGTCTTTTCTCTACTTGATTTTAATCAAAATAAAAAATATGGAGATTCTGATATTGCGCAAAAAGCAATTATATTCATTGCTTCAATATTTATGTTAATTGTATACGCAATCAATCTGTTTTACTATAAAGCTATTCCAGGATTTCAAACTGCAGCATTTTTTGTATCACTCTTATTTGCAGGAGCTTTAGCTGTTGTAGCTGTAGGTGGAGGATACTTTAAATTTCAAACAAAAAAATACAACCATCAATTAACAAACTGTGAGTATAGAGAAGATTTTGAAACAGTAATGAAAAGCTATAGAAATCTTATTCATACTTTTGTAAATAATTTGAGTCAGAATAGATTAAATACAGTTAAAAATAATCTTTTAAACTGTCAATTTAGAATGATTATTGAAGTATTTATAGGCCTTTTAACAGCACCTTTCCTTGCTTATGGTGTTTCAAACACTTTAGCTAGTTGTTTCCCTGAAGCCGCAAACTGGGTAAGAATTTCCGGATTAAGATTCAGTCCTATATTCCTGGTTCTTGCAACATTTTTAATTATCTTTGCATTTTTCTCATTTGTAAGAGGGTTCACTATTTCAAAACAAATTAAAGGTTCAGAAATTATCAAATTTGACGGATTTCATGATTATAACAGCCACGGTGTAACAGTTTTAGGACTTGATTCCATACACAGTCTAAAAAAAGAAAAAAATATCGTTATGTTCATCGCCTGCTTTATTATTCTAATAGAATTTACAATGAATGTATCGTACTTTATCACAGAAATCGGTGCTGATATACAAGGAATGTTTCTAAGTTTTGTTACCGCACTAGTTCCTACGGCTTTACTAATTGCAGAAACACACCTGTTAAGCTCTACGATGTATAAAATTAACAACTACAATGAATTATTATCAATGCTGGATTAAGCGGGTCAGAAATTATGCAAAAATTATCTGTAATAGTTGGAATAACAGCTTTTGTACTAATAACAATTATTGTTTTATCAGCCGATAATTCTTCTCAAATAAAAAAAGTACAATTCACAAATCAGAATTTTGTAATAAACCACGAAAATACAAAAGTTGCAAATAAAAATGTAGCAATTAAACTAAACGAATCAAAAATTCGAAATACTAAACTTAAAACAGAAAATAGAAACTTTAACCTCAAAAACAATAAACTTAAAATAAATAATACTGATACAAACATTCAAAATACAAATTATACCAACCAGGATTTAAATATTGAAAATCAACAAGCTTACTATAATAACTCTACATTAAAACATCAAAATACAAACATTGATAAAGAATTATCCGATTACGAGAAACAAAAAGCAAAATTAAAAAATATAGAAAATAGCCTTAGAAATAAAAAATTAGAAACATCCACACCAAGAAGAAGCGATAGATACTTAGTCAAAAATATTGACTGGAATACTTGGAAAAGCAATTTTGTAAATAAAATTGTAGATGACAGTGTATACATTAAAGAATTAGATGAGTACGGAGTAGGAACCTGGTTTTACTACTCGTTTACAGTTAATTCTGCAGGTGGTATATATAATATACAAGTAACATCGCCTTATTTATTAAAAGAAGACAAAGATAAAATCGTACAAATGATTAAAGATTACGAATATCAAGATATAACAATATTCCCATCAAATTCAAAAAGACAAACAGCAAATGTTAATGCTATTGTATTATTAGGAGATACGGAAAAGAAAACAAAACCTTCGGACTTCAATGATTTTGAAAAAGTTAAAATCAAAATGCCATAATTTTATATAGCTAATCTTAACCCAATAGTACCGACTATAATCAATAAAATTGAAATAATTTTAGTTATACTAACAGGCTCTTTAAAAAATACCATGCCAATTATAGATATTACTAAAATCCCAAATGCTCCCCAAATTGCATACGCAATACTGACATCAATGTGTTTTAGAGCTTGTGCCAGTAGCCAAAAACAAAGAATATAAAATACAACTGTTAATACAGATGGAATAACCACGGTAAAGCCTTGTGACAACTTTAACGCAGTAGTCCCAATAGTTTCAAATAATATAGCCATAATTAGAAATAGCCAACTCATAAATAAATCCTCATATTTTATGTTTATTTATAGTATATAAAAAAATTATTTAAAGTAAATTTAAAATCAACGATAAATCTTTATCTTCTACAATAATGTTTGCATTTTCTTTTAACACAGGCTTCGCGCAAAAAGCTACACGTTTTGACGCATATTTAAACATACTCAAATCATTAGCTCCATCTCCAACAACTAAAGTTTCATCCGGAGAAATTCCTAATACTGATTGTAGACGTTTTAACATTTCACCCTTGCTGTCGTTAAACATCATTTCACCGCCAACAAGCCCCGTCAAAACGCCATCTTTAGAATGTAATATATTAGAAAAATCTGCATCTAATCCGAGTTTTTCAGCAAACGGAACAGTTGCATTTTTAAAACCTCCGGAAAAACAAACAACTCTATACCCCTTATCTTTTAAACCTGAAACCACTTCTTTTGCCCCAGGCATTACTGGCAAAGATTTACAAATTTGATTAACAGTTTCGACTTTTAAACCTTTAAGTAAAGAAACTCTATACTGCAAACTTTCAAAAAAGTCCAATTCTCCACGCATAGCTCTATCCGTAACTTCTTTAACTTCTTTTTTAATACCAATTTGCTCTGCAAGAAATTCTAAAGTTTCTCCATCCATCAAAGTTGAATCAAAGTCAAAAACTGCTAATCTCATTTGTATTTCACTTTCTTTACTCAAATACTATGCATTTAATTTAATATATTTTGGATTATGAACACCATCAATTTTTTCAATTTCTGCAAGTACATCATTATGAACTTCTGAATCAATATTTATAACCATGATAGATTCAGTTTCATGTTTATCATTTTTCTGAACAACATTCATAGAACCAATGTTAATATTATTTTCCCCAATTACTTGCGCAACTTTTGCAATCATTGAAGGTTTATTCACGTGAGGAACCAATAACATGTGTCTTTGAGGTCTAATACTTGTTTCATAGTCATTAATTTTAACTATTCTTGGAATATCTTTTGCAACAAGAGCTCCGGAAACAACATTCACACCTTTATCAGTAGTCAACTTAATAGTTAATAAACCTGCAAAATTACACTTAACATTAGAACGAGTTGAGATTATATCAATACCTCGTTTTTTAGCAAGAACAGGAGCATTAACATAATTAACACCTTCTAACATAGAAGATAATGCACCTTTTAGAACTGCAACTTCTAAAGGTTGAATATCAAGATTTGCTAAATCACCTTGTGCTGTAATTTCAATAGACTTGATAACACCTTCTGAAATTTGCATACAAAGTTCACCTGAATTTTCTGCAATTTCCATATAGTCTTTCACAGGTTCTAATTTATCAGGTCTTAATGATGGAATATTAACAGCTGAAGATGCTGAGCCTCCGGATAAAACTTCTTTAATTTGTTCCGCAACATCAATTGCTACATTCAATTGAGCTTCTGTTGTGCTTGCTCCTAAGTGTGGAGTAAGTACAATATTTCCATCACAATTAACTAATGGACACTCAGTAATATTTGGTTCATTTTCATAAACATCAATGGCCGCAGCAGCAACTTGACCGGCTTCAATAGCCTCTTTTAAGTCTTTTTCATTAATTATTCCGCCACGGGCGCAATTCACAAAACGAACACCTTTTTTCATTTTTGCAATTGAATCTTTATTAATTAAATTAATCGTATCTTTTGTCTTTGGAACATGAACTGTTATAAAATCACATTTTGGCCAAAATTCATCCAGAGAAGATACATAATCTGCCCCCATTTTCTCGACAATTTCTTTTGACGCAAACGGGTCAAATACAACCAATTTCATTCCTAAAGCTAAAGCTACTTCTGCAACATGAGAACCGATTTTCCCTAACCCAATTATACCTAGAGTCTTTTTATATAACTCACAGCCTGTAAATTTAGAACGATCCCATTTTCCTTGTTTTGTAGAAGTAGCTGCCGGTGCTATATTTCTTGCCATAGCAAGCATTAGAGCAATAGTATGTTCAGCTGCCGCCATTGTATTACCATCAGGTGAATTTACAACAATAATACCCTTTTGGGTTGCAGCTTCAACATCAATATTATCTACACCAACTCCGGCTCTACCTATAATCTTTAAATTTATACCAGCTTCAATAATTTTTGCAGTAACTTTTGTTTGACTTCGAACCATCAATGCTTCATACTGAGGAATTATCTTGATTAATTCATCTTCTGTCATTGTCGGCAAAAAATCTACCTCAGCAACTCTTTCAATAATTTTACCTGCTGATTCATTTATTTTATCTGTAATTAAAACTTTCATTTATACCATCCTTTATTTATTCAATTCTTCAATCAGAGTTTTCACTCCTGCACCCAATGTAAATTTATGACCTAATTTGCATAATGCGGATTCTAAAGCTCCAACCGAAGCAATTAAATCTCTATCGCAAACAAAACCTAAAGTTCCCATTCTAAAGATTTTGTCTTTCAATTGATTTTGACCGTTTGCAACTACAATGTCATAATCTTCCTTTAAAGTTTTTCTAATATCAGGTACCGAAATTCCTTCAGGTGGAAGAATTGAAGTAATGGCATAACTTGCATGTTCATCCTCAGGCACTAAAAGCTCTAAATTCAATGCTCTTATAGCTGCTCTAAGAGCCATACAATGACGTTTATGACGAGCATTTACATTATCTATACCTTCAGACTTAATCATTTTTAAAGCTGTATTTAAACCTACAATTAAATTAACCGCAGGTGTAAATGGTGTTGAATTAGCTCTAACAGACTTTCTATGAGCTGCCCAATCAAAGTAAAAGCTAGGATATTTGCATTCTTCATAAACTTTCCAAGCTCTTTCATTAGCCGTTAGAAAAGCTAATCCTGGTGGAATCATAAAACCTTTTTGTGAACCTGAAACTAAAACATCAATTCCCCATTCATCAGGTTTACAAGGCATAGCACAAACACTGGTTACCCCATCAACAACAGATAATGCACCATGTTCTCTAATAATAGAACATAATGTTTTCACATCATTAGCTGCTCCTGTTGAGGTTTCACTATGTGTTAATGTTACAATTTTTATTTCCTTGTTTACATCTTTTGCTAAACGTTCTTTCAACACTTCAGGATTGATAACTTCGCCGGCATTAACTTCTATTTTTTCAACTACAGCACCCCTAGATTCTGCAATTTTTGCCCATCTGTTACCAAAATTCCCTAAAACCAATGATAAAACTTTATCACCTTGATTAACCAAATTTTCTAAAGCTGCACACATTGCACCTGTACCGCTTGATGTAAACATAAATACATCATTTTCTGTTTGGAATACATATTTTAAATTTGCATAAACTTCTTCTAAGATGGAGGAGAATTCCGAGCTTCTGTGTCCAATCGGGTGTTTTGCTATGTCTAGCATTACAGATTCTGGAACAGGCGTAGGCCCTGGAATCATTAAAAATGTTTTGTCTTTCATTATTTTTCCTCCTTTTTCTACCATGACTCTATTATTACATATGTCATAGTTATAATAT
>ERZ780223.2787-NODE-2787-length-14167-cov-3.104592_pt1 | contig 14167 bp, 6 predicted proteins | sample MGYA00511016_ERZ780223 | MGnify/ENA primary metagenome ERZ780223 (study PRJEB29588, sample SAMEA2159032) | human gut metagenome | biome: human gut; feature: human-associated habitat; material: faeces | place: Denmark | collected 2008/2010 ... | reverse complement strand
GCGTCTTCTTATGCTTCTATCCGCTTTAACATCGCTGGCTTTCTTTCAACCCTTGGTATATTTTATTTTATTTATTAAGTAGATTTTATAGCATAGTGAAATATATTTGTCAATATGTTATATTTGAATAACTTTTAAATATATTTTAGCGGAAAGAAATAGGAATTAGGAATGGAGATATAAAAAGGGGATTTTTGCGTAAAAAAAACAGCCGGACAATAGATTTACGAAAAGAGGATGTCCCCTGTTACTGGACAAGCCAGTAAGGCGGGGACTGGGGATTGAGGCTCTATTGTCAGACTGTTGTGGTGATTGTCACCTATTTATTATCTGATTATGATTTAACTATTTGCTGGCTGTTTATGGTGGACGATAGATATTTATTATTTATCGTCTATTTCTTCTAGTTCCAGTTCCTCAGACTCATTGTATTCTTCGGGGAGATCTTTTGTGGTTGATGACTGATATGGAACGGCATCATCAGATACTTCTTCATCTATATCTTCTTCTAAGTCATCATATAAGATATCTTCTTCATCATCTTCAAGTTCCATATCGTCTAAGTCTTCCTCGTCTATATCTTCGTCTTCGTAGCCGTCCATTGCTCCTACGAAGGCTTTTTTGCTCTTTGAAAGCTTAATGCTTAAGGCTATAACTACAACTATTAATGCTATTATTACAACAGCAAGGACTGCTAATATAACGAATATATAATCGCTTACTGTATTAAATGCCTTATCACTGTCAGCTGTCTTTATGTTGGTGTTAATTACCTGTTCATCTGCCATATTGTAACCGGCGTAGCCTTGTATTGTGCCATCATTGACATTGTATCTGAACCAGCCTGTTTTTCCTGTAGAGCTTACGCCGTAGAATAATGCGTAGTTGCCTGTTCTATCAAGAAGGGCATCGACTTCTTTGCCATTGATTACTGTTCTTCCAACATCATAGCCCTCTGGAAGTTCCATAGACGCTTCATCTATGGCAAGTATGCAGTATGTAAATTGTGGCTGGCTTACTTCTACGAATGGCGAAAATGTCTTTCTCACCGAATCGTATACATAATAACCGCTCTCACCTTTGCCATCTGTACTTTCAAGATAGACAATTGTTACTCCTGTATCAATTCCAACACCTGCTGATACCTTTGTTCCATTATAATCATACTCTGTTGGAGTATAGCCATCTGGAAGTGGGTGTTCATCATTAGCGGATACAATCTTATATTCAGCATTATCTACTGTAATATTCGGCTCTTGTATTGCTTCACTGTTAGGATCCTGCACATCAGGAATATTATTATTGTCTGTTGATCCATTAGATGAGTCCGAACCTGTTGCCTGATTATTTTCATTAGAAGCTGAATTAGTTTCCTTGGTTGTCTTTATTGTATAAGTTCTTTTACTGCCATTTTCTGCTGTTACAGTAATTGTTGTTGTGTTAAATCCTGGATCCATTCTCTTACCAGATACGCTTACAGTTGCCTTTGAATCATTAGGAACTGCACTTACTGTAAGGCTTGCACAGTCAGCACCAACAGATGTTGTATAAGTAGTTACATCTGGTGAAAATGCTGGAGATAACACACCAGGACTTATCTGTAATGAACTTAATGTATTATCTGATGAATATGAAGCTGGTGCAGAAGCTGTAACTGAACCTGACGATTTGGATATACTGCACGCCTGCATATCTATATCAATAACCTTGGAATCACCTATAACATTAAGGCTTGAAGTACCAGCTCCGATAATCTTAAATGTTATTGTCTTTGACTGGCTGCTTGCTGTACTTTCGTCCATAAAGCTGACCATCGCAGTTCCCGAATTACTTGAGCTTCCGCTTAATGCTAATATTGATGGGTCATAGGATACATATATTGTAGCTCCACCTATTCCGCTCGATGCACTGATTGACACATCTATGGATACTGTATCGCCTACCGTACCACTTGCTGAACCAATTGATACTCTTGCTGTTCCTGCCGCTAATATATCTGTCTTATTCACAAAAGCCATTACAGCACACATACATATAATAAGCAGTGCTGAAATTATCTTTTTAACCTTATTCATATATGTCCTCTCTTCTTGCAGTCACTACTGCTGGATATATCCTATATTTAATATGTGTCTTTTAATAGCAACGAAATCATACAAATCTATAACTCCGTCCCTGTTAATATCCGCAGCCTCTTTATAACTGCCCTGTGGCTGTCCAATTCCAAGAACTGCTCTCTTAATAGCCACGAAATCATATAAATCTATAACTCCGTCACCATTAACATCTCCATATATAACTATAGAATATTCATCATATACACTTCCGTCTGCCTTGTATACAACTAACTTATCACCAGTAACTACTGTGTCGCCTCTCTCGCTTCCGTCATTCTTTAATATTTTTCCATAACAGCCATTGCTGTATGATACATTATCAAGAACACTTGATGCCTGACTTCCGACACCTATCTTAGTCATTATCTTCTTTGATGAATCGACATTATAATCTGTCTTAAAACCATCTGTATTACCACCAGATTGTGCAGACTTTCTTGTTATATTGATTACATATGTCTTTATGTCACCATTTTCAGCCGTTACAGTAATATTGATTACATTATTGCCAACGCTTAAGCTGTGGCTTCCACGTCCGCTTACTGTTGCATTGCCATCTATAAGTCCTGCCGATACATTAACACTTGTAATATCATTTTCTACAATGAGACTGTAATCAGTATTATCAGATGAAAATGTAGGAGTTAATGTATAACCATCTACTGATAATGAACTAAGCCTGTTATTCGCACTCTGGTTGCCATCTGGTATTATACATCTTGACGATGGCATATTATCATATACCGGAATGTTAAACTTAAATGTTGTATTATTAAGCGTGTATGAACTATATGCCTTCTTAGCCCTTGTCGCTTCTGACCTTGGTGCAAGCACATTAGTCATATACTGGTGTGAGAAGTTCTTAACATCAAACTTCTCATAATATATAGTATCCTGACCCTTGTTAATGTACCATTTTCCAAGATTGACAGCACCACCTACAACAGCCCTGTAACGCGAATTCCAAGGCCTCATATTAGAGCTGTCGGTCTGTCTGGCATATTTCAAACCATTCTGGACTGCTGACAGACCGCCGCTTGCATAAGCGTTCTGGCTGTAATAATTATAATAGCCCTCGTATCCGCTTACATTTCCAGATATCTGGTTGCCTCGTCCGTCTGCACCCTGTTCCTGAATAATTCTTGTTGCAAGGTGATATGGGCTTACCTTGGATACTTCACCTGCATACATAAGCAGTGAAGCATAGTCATAGCCGTCAAGATTGTGGCTTGAATTCTCCATAAATGTTCCGCTTATAATATTACGCACACCGTCTACATTGTGTACTGACGAGTCATATGAAAGACTTTCAAACATAAATATGTATGTATCATCAAGAAAGTTTCTTGGGTCAAGTGCATATTTTACAAGTCCCTCAGATGCCTGAACCCAGCCACCACTGTCAAGCTCTGTATACTCACCTGTATTCCAGTCATAACAGCCATCAGCCGTAGACTTCCACGAAGCATCTGCCGAACTGTATATAAGACTTCGTCCTAATACATTCTGGGCATTAACCATAGTATCCCAGTCCCTTCCATTATGGTCTGCTACAAATACCCATAATGGATATGCACTGTGAAGCTGCCTTAAGCTTTCCCTGTAGGAAGCCGGAAAATTCTGTGTCTCAAGATAATCTTCAAAATTATTATCTGGTGTATAATCTGACTTTGCTTCCCTAGTAGTATACTCTGATGTTATATATCCTCTTGTGTATTCACCATTGAGATAAAAACCTATGCTGTACCACTTATATGTCGCACTCGTATTCACTTCTTCGTATATATCGAACTTAAATCCACCATCTACCTTTGTAATTACACTTCCATTAACAGGTGCTGTCCTTATTCTAAGGCTTGTTACATCATAATTAACATAACCTGTAGCAATAATTGTATCATCTGCTTTAGCGGTAAATGTATACGAAAATCCTGTCACCATACATACAAGAATGACTGCCATAAGTACTATGGCTACTGCTTTTTTTATAATCTCTCTGTAGCTTACGTTCATCTAATCACCTTGTTCCTTATTAAATCTGCAATTTAGTTGTTCTTTCCAAACTCAGATAACTTAAGTCCCTCATTACGTTCAAGCACCATATTAACTGACCAGCTGTTAGCAAATACCAATAACGGATTGCCCTTAAGGTCTTTAATCTTCTTCATATCAGAAGTACCGACAATTCTGTTCACATCAACTTCTTCTGGATTTTCAATCCATCTGATATGTTCATATGGAAGCGGCTCTAACTTTATATCTACATTGTACTCATTCTTAAGTCTGTATTCAAGAACTTCAAACTGAAGTACACCGACAACGCCGACAATAATTTCTTCCATTCCAGTGTTATATTCCTGAAATATCTGAATAGCACCTTCCTGTGCAATCTGGCTTATTCCCTTAATGAACTGCTTACGCTTCATTGTATCAATCTGTCTTACTCTTGCAAAATGTTCCGGTGCGAATGTAGGAATTCCATCAAACTGGAACTTCTTATTAGAAGTACATATAGTATCACCTATTGAGAATATACCCGGATCGAATACACCTATTATATCTCCTGCATAAGCTTCTTCTACAATGTGTCTTTCCTGTGCCATCATCTGCTGTGGCTGTGAAAGCCTTATCTTCTTGCCACCCTGAACGTGGTTAGCTTCCATACCGGCAGTGAACTTTCCTGAACATATACGCATAAATGCAATTCTATCTCTATGTGCCTTATTCATATTAGCCTGTATCTTAAATACAAAAGCAGAGAAATCTTCCTTAAATGGGTCTATAAGACCTACTGACGAATTACGTGGAAGTGGTGATGTAGTCATATCAAGGAAATGCTGTAAAAATGTCTCTACACCAAAGTTAGTAAGTGCTGAACCAAAGAATACAGGTGTTAAATCTCCTGCCTGAACCTTGGCAAGATCAAATTCTGCACTTGCACCATCTAAGAGTTCCACATCTTCTTCAAGCTTAGCCCAGTAATCATCACCAATCTCTGCCTTAAGCTCATCATCATCTATTGATATATTCTTAGTATCTACTTCCTTCTGTCCATTCATTGCCGCCTTAAAGAGTGATACCTCTTTCTGCTTTCTGTCATATACACCCTTAAATGCCTTACCACAGCCTATAGGCCAGTTGATAGGACAAGTAGCAATTCCAAGTACATTTTCTATCTCATCAAGAAGCTCGAATGGGTCGTTGGCTTCTCTATCCATTTTATTAATAAATGTAAAGATTGGAATATGTCTCATAACGCATACTTTAAAAAGCTTAATAGTCTGTTTCTCAACACCCTTTGAAGCATCTATAACCATTACGGCTGAGTCAGCAGCCATAAGAGTTCTATAAGTATCCTCTGAGAAATCTTCGTGTCCAGGTGTATCAAGAATATTAATGCAATATCCATCATAATTAAACTGAAGTACTGAAGATGTTACAGAGATACCTCTTTCCTTCTCAATCTCCATCCAGTCTGATACTGCGTGTTTCGCTGTCTTCTTACCCTTTACAGAACCAGCAAGATTAATAGCACCACCATATAACAAGAACTTCTCAGTAAGTGTTGTCTTACCAGCATCCGGGTGGGATATGATTGCAAATGTCCTTCTTTTCTTAATTTCACTTGTAATATCTGACATAATTTCTCCATTTCTTAAATCATTTTACACTTTAACTAATCTAGTATATAGTATCCATCAATTTAATTCAACTACTTAGTGCCGGACTATTTTATAAACTAATCTTATTCTATTACCTATTCCAGATAATTACTCTACAGTTAAGCTTCTTCCCAGTGCAAAGGAATATATTACTTTTTCTTTAACCTTTAAGCCTGTTATCTGTGACAGTGCCATAGCATAGTAATCAAGCTGGATAGAATATCTTCTTCTAAGCTCGTCCTCTCCTGCCCTGCCTCTTAACACCCGGTCAGTCTTATAATCAACTATAACAAGCTGTCCGTCCTCAATAAAATACAGGTCAATGACCCCCTGTACAAGCTGTCTGTCATATTCAAATACAAATGGCTGTTCCCTTTTCACCCCGCCGTAAGCATATGCACGCTTAATTCTTTCACCTATTGATGATCCTGCAAATGTATCTATATCCTTAAGCTTTATGCATTCAGCTTGTTTTAATGACAGCTTTTCTTCTCTTACCATTCTGTCAATTTCATTCTTTATATCCTCAGTGCTTCCAGCTTTTGAATAATTCAGACATTCCATAACCCTGTGGTATGCCGTTCCACGTTCATTACTTACAAGCTCTTTTTCTTCACTGCTTATAAACTTAGGAACTGTTGGAATATATTCGTCTGCAGCTTCAGGTTCTGTCCCGCCGTCTGCTTCTTTAACACCGCCAGCCGCTTCTTTAATTCTTTCTGCCTCCATAATGCCCACAGCCTTTTTGATACTGTCTGCCGCAAAAGCATTTTGCTCGTAATCTGCTTCATTCTGCATTTTCTTTAACTCACTGACAGTTACTTTTACTTTTCTGTCTGCATCAGGGTCTTTAATATATGGCGGAAGCTCCTTTAAAGGCGAAGTTCCATAGGCTGTTTTTTCGCCTACCTGACTTTCATCTGTTGCTTGGCTTCCGGCCTGATCTATGTCCGATTTGTTCAATAAAGAATTAATTTCTTCCACGCCAATAAGCTTTATATTGAATTCTCCTTTATTGTATTCCTTTCCAGTAAGTACAACTGGAATTACCATATCTGCGAACTTGTCTATCTTCTCGCAGTCAGCATAAGAATATATTCCAGACATTCTAATCTCGTCAGCAATTGAATTCCAGCCTGTCATTGCCTTGTCTGTGTCAGTGACATTTCCCATCATAATAAGCTTTTCCCTTGCTCGTGTCATTGCAACATACAGAACTCTTTCTTCCTCGGATATTCCATCTCTTACAATCTTTCTTGCAATCGCCCCTTTTATAATAGTAGATGTCTTGGTCTTACGGTCAAGATTGACATAATCAGCACCTATACCCAGCTCTTTATCAATAACAATCCTGCTTCTTGCATCCATTTTATTAATCTGCTTGTTAAGTCCGGCTACAATTACAACCGGAAACTCAAGACCCTTGCTCTTATGTATGCTCATTACCCTTACAGAGTCGCCGTTATCCCCCATGCCCTGTGAGTCGGTTATATCTATGTCGTATTTCTGCAATCTTTCTATATATCTTAAGAAATTAAAAAGTCCGCTATAGCTTGTTCCCTCAAATGAAGATGCCCTGTCAAGAAGCACATCTATATTAGATTGTCTTTTAGCTCCTGCCGGCATAGTTCCTGCGTAATCATAATAACCTGTGTTGTATACAATCTCCCACAGCAAATCATAGATAGTCATTATTCTGGATTTATCTCTTAAGGCATTAAGCTTATCAATAAATGCACTGCATTTCTTATAATCGCAATCCTCGTCCTCATTCTCTGCTATGCTTTTCATCTGCCTGATAAGAAACTTCTGTGAATATTTCTTTCCTGATATTCTTATCTTGCATAATTCATCTTCCGTAAAACCTCCAAAGTATGACAGAAGCACAGAAGCCATAGGTATATCCTGCAATGGATTGTCTATGCAGGTAAGCAGGCTTATAAGGACCTTTATCTCCCTTAATTTAAAATACTGCTGTGCAGTATCTGCCATAGCCGGCACTCCGCAGTCAAGCAGTTCATTGACAAGCACATCTGCCCAGCCTGTAAGCGTTCTTGTGAGAATAACAATATCACCATATTTTATTCTCCTGTAATCTTCAAGGTCAGCATCATACACGTAATAAGCATTATCTTCTGACATAAGTTCTCTTATTCTTAATGCGGCATATCTTGCCTCTGCCCTTATTCCATCGCCGTCCTCATCACCCGACATATCAACAAGCACAATATCTGTGCTTTTCTCACTGTCCTGCCCGAAGTTTCTTTTATCCTCACACGCTGGATAATCTAACCCACAGTTAAGCTGCTGCCTATCATCATACTGTATGCCGCAGAAATTCTTATTCATAACACGAAAGAACACATCATTCGTACTGTCAAGAACATTACTTCTGCTTCGGAAATTCTTCTGTAATTCTATCTTACAAGAACTTATATTCTGCTCACCACCGCCAAATGATGTATCTTCGCAGTCATTATACTGTGCTGTATCTTTGCAGTTATCATTCTGCGATGAATAATTATCATACTTGCTCATAAATAACTCAGGACACGCAAGTCTGAACTTATATATACTCTGCTTAACATCTCCAACCATATATACATTATTGAAATAATCGGACATTCTCTGCCTTGATACAGCAGTAAGTATTTCTTCCTGTAACTGGTTGGAATCCTGATACTCGTCTATTAATATCTCATCAAAGCTCTCTGCAAGTTCATCTGCTGTCCTGGTATACTCAATAATACCAGCATTATTCTTTACAAGAATATCAAGTGCAAGATGTTCCATATCATTAAAATCTATTATTCCACGGTCTTTTTTCTGTTCTGACATTCTTTGTGCAAAATCATTAGCAAGCTTTACCATCATAGCAATCATTGGTGCGTTAGCTTTCACATCTTCCATTAATGTATCAATATCTGCTGTGAACACACCACTGATAAGGGAATTAATATATTTCTTGAAATTATTTCTTTCATTCTTGACATATTCTTTTAAATCTTCCCTCGCATCTGGCATTTTCTTATTGCTTAATCTGTCAAATACCGTCTTTCTTATTCTTACCGAAAGGTCATCAAAGTCTGGTGCTTCAAGTATTCTTTTGATATTCATATAATCTGAATTGATTGCATCAAGATATGACACCGGACCGTCTACGTGCTGGCAAAGTTCAATCATATATTCATATTTGCGGCAGTAATCACTCAGCGAATTGATAATGCTTTCATACAGGTCAGCTATCGCCCTGTTGTTAGAATTATCTGGTGCTTCATACATATCAAGCGTTTCCTTATACCATTCAGAAGGCCATGGATTGCTTCGTGCAAGATTATATATTTTCTTAATAAGTTCTTCTATATTATGGTCATTACGTCCTGTTCCATAAGCCTCTACAAGATTAATAAAATCCTCATCTGCCTCTGTATAATAGTCCTCAAGAAGCTCCTGCATTACATCATTCTCAAGAAGTGTAATCTCTCCATTATCTGCCGCCCTGAAACCGGGGTCTAATTCAATCTCTGAAAAATGATTTTTTATTATCCACAGACAGAAACTATCTATTGTTGTTATATGTGCATTGTTAATAAGTGCAATCTGCTTTAAAAGATTGGTATCTGCCTCATTATTGTCAAGCATATCATCAAGCCTGTTTCTTATTCTTGCTTTCATCTCTGCCGCGGCGGCCTTGGTAAATGTAACAACAACAAGTCTGTCTATATCTGTGCTGTTCTCACCTGTAATCATATTGATAATTCGTTCAACAAGAACCGCTGTCTTTCCTGAACCTGCGGCGGCTGACACAAGTATATTCCTGTTCTTAGTATCTATTGCCTTAAGCTGTTCATCAGTCCATTTCTTTGCCATCATTACACCTCTGAATTACTGTCAGTTTCTTTGTTATATTCTTCACTATCGTTATACTTTTCTGTACTGTTATGCTCTTTACTACTGCTGTACGCTTCACCGCTGTTATTCTCATCTATTAATTTCCATATATCTTCTTTGCTTAAATTCGGAAGTCTTCGATAACTTGCCCCCGGCATATCTGTGCTAAATCCACACACACTGTTATACTGACAATAAGTACAACTGTTCTCATTCCCCTTAATATACGGATTGATATTAATGCTTCCATTAAGTATCTTTCCTGCGTTATTGACATTTTCTTTATCAACATATTCGCCAAGCTTATCGAACTCATCAGTTGTCATAACCCTGCTGTAACGCATATCAAGTTCACCAGATTTATTATAACTGACAGGAATATTAACAGATGAACCCTCTGTTGAATCCATCATACTTATAATATTCTTATTAGAATTAACAACGCCTTTCATTCTTAATTCTTTTCTTACAAGTGCCTCGACCTCTTCATCATCTTTCTTTGCCTCAACTATCGGGTCCTGAATATTGTAATATAAAAGCCCCGCTGGAATTATATTCTTGTCACCATATTTCTTCTTTTCGTATATCATTGCTTCCCTCATATATGTAAGAAGCTGGATTTTTAAGCCATAATATGTCTTTAAAAGATTAAAATCTGACTGTCCTGTCTTGTAATCCACGACTTTGACATATAAATTTTCGTCATCCTCGCACACATCTATACGGTCTATCTTGCCCTTCATATAAAATAGTACATCGTGCGGAAGTTCTTCTATCTGTGTAAGAAATCCCTTCTCAAATGCATCTGGCCTGAATATTCCGTCAGCAAGCTGCTTTCCAATTGCCCACAGTGTCCTGTCAGCGTAATTCTTCATTCTCTGTATAAGATACTCATTACGGCTTGAGTCCTTAAGTATCGTATTGCCATAATTCTCAGCTATTGCATTGATACTCTCTGATACCATCTGGCTTCTTTCCTCATCACTTAAAAGCACGAAGGATTTATTGTTCTGCTTTATATTTTTTGACACATCTTCAATTACAGCGTGAAGAATTGTACCAAAGTCATTAACCGCAAACTGATATTCTTCCCTCTCTTTAAGCCCAAGTCCATACTGGCAGAAATATGCGAACTGGCACGAAGCGAACTGTTCAAATGATGTTACGCTTCCTGTAAGCTCCCTTCCATATAATTCAAGTGCAATTCCCTCTGCAAGCACTTTATTAAGATTGCCCTCGCTCCATACAATGTCTGCTTTTGGAATTCGTATATATGCGTGTTCTGCAAATGTATCCTCTCTTGCGTACTCTTTAACAAGCGGAAACATTTTCTTAATCATTCTTATTATGTAAGAAGGAAGAACCGCTTTCATATCCATGCCATTGCGTGCATAAGTTATATAAAGCTTTTCTGATGTCTTTGTCATAATAAGGTATAAATAAAATCTCTGAATAAACGCTTTTTCCCTGACTGACATTGATAATGATACGTCCATACCCTTAAGCCTGTCCCTGTCTGTTTCTGAAAGAACGCTTCTGTTGTCGCTTTTTTTTGGAACATACCCATCATTAACGCCCGCAAAGAACATTACCTTTATATTATCAAGTCTTGTTCTCTCAATATCACCTATTACAACGCAGTCGTTAGCCGGAGGTATAAGTCCTATCTTAATCTCCTCCAATCCAGATGCTATAATATGATTGTATTCTTTTAATGTAACCTTCTCACTGCCTAATAATTCAACTATCTTATCTAATAGTTCTATTATCTTCTTATATATCTGTCCATATTCTTCACTATCCACATCTATAGATGACAGCTTTCTTTCACAATCAAGTCCGGCTATGAATTCATATAAAGCCCTGGTAATGGCAGCTACATTTCCATCTGCCTCCTTAATATCTTTGTGAAGAACATCTATTGGAGTAATGACTTCGCGTCTTAATCTGTTAAGAAGTCCAAGGTCTGTATCTTCCCTTCCTGTCCTGAACTTTCTTATCCATTCATTGTTCCACTGCTTCCTGCCCTTTATGCCAACCGCAAGACAATAATTATCAAGAATATCTATCTCATCTCTTGTAAGTTGGGTAAATCCTGTTCTTAGATATCTGAACATACTGTCATAGGCATAATTCTTCTCGATAATATCAAGTACTGCGGTAATCATTTCCACTAAGCAGTTATCTGTTATATGACGTTTCTGGTCTAAGAAAAATGGTATTTCATTCTGGGAAAATATATTAGCGGCAAGCTTTCCATACACACCAATATCACCTGTAACAACCGCTATATCACTGTATCTGTAGCCTGACAGACGTGTAAGCTCAAGTATCTTTCCTGTTATATACTGCAATTCGTCCTTCGGCGTTGTCCCTGCATACAAAGCTATATCATTTACTTCACCATTATAATGCCTGCTTCCAGCCCTGAATATATTCTTTTCAAGAAATGCAAGCTCCTTTGACGACTTAAAACGTGATATATTATCATCATCAATCATCACAGCATTTTCTATATTAATATGCTGTTCATCACATATCTTATACAAATGTGCCACTGTATCCTTAGTCATATAGAAAAGGTTCTCAATGCCCTCATTGACATTAACCTTCTCACTTGTATCTATAGTCAGTGCCACCTTAATATCCGTGCATATATCAAGAAGCAGACCAATAAGCCTGTACTGTACAGGCGTAAAGCCAGTAAAACCATCAAGTGCTATCACACTGTCTTTAAGCTTTTCTGACTCCTGCACTTTCCTGCACAGAAGATCAAGTATCTCCTCTGATGTAATGTAATTATCTTTTATAAAATTCCTAAATCCACTATAAACAACATTAATGTCACTTAATTTCATTCCAAGCAGACTGTTATTATCAACAGTTTTATTAATTTCATCTATCCTATCAACAGTTATATCATACTGTAACATCTCTGAAATGACTGATTTCATCTCAGCCACAAATCCGGTATTGGATATATTACCACTAAAGAATCGAAGTTCTTTCTTGTGCTGTTCTAATATTCTTCTTACTATAAGATTCTTTCCTGTATCATCAAGAACCGGATAGTCAGAAGCCCCGACCTCCTCAAATACTCTATAAGCAAGCCTTTCAAAGCTTATGACATCTATATTAAGAATTCCCTTTCGTGGGTGAAGCTCAACTACACGCTTCTGTGTTGCCATAGTGTACTGCTCTGGCACGATAATTATATAATCTGTGTCTGGATTGTTAATCGACTCCTCTATTATTGAACTATATAAATATGTTGACTTGCCAGCACCCGATCCTCCAAGTATAAGTTGTAATGACATAATAATCCTCATTTCCGTGCACATTTTTATTCAATGAAACTCATTTAAGTATACCATATATAAGTTCTATTTATATATGAATGCTCATATATTTTATCAAAATAAATGTGTGTTATATGAGGGGGATATATGAGCGGTTCAACCAGGATTGTGGTAATTCCACTTAAGAAACTGATAATTATGGTATGCGTAATTGCTGCTCTTATTATATTAGCGGCAATATTTATATTTGGCGGAAGCAGTTCAGATGCTGCCAAAAGTACAGGTGTTAATATAAGCACCAGCACTGACACAGTAAAAAAGAATACATCTTGTCCTACATATTCACCAGGTGTATACACTTCCTCAATACTTCTTAATGGTACTCCTATAGATATTCAGGTTACAGTTGACTCCGACAATATCAACAATATCGAAATGGTTAATCTTTCAGAGTCCGTGCAAACTATGTATCCTATGCTTAATTCTTCATTTGATGAGATAAAGACCGCCGTTATCAACAACGGCTCAACAGATAATATCACCTACAATGCAGGTAGTAAATATACAGCAACTATGCTGTTATCGGCTATAGACAGTGCACTTGCCAAGGCAAGGAACTAACTGCGTAAAGCATTTAAGTCTTTCAGATAAACTTTTTACATCAGACACAGCCGTCTGTAACACACTTTCTATACAGACGTATGTAAAAACTTCGGGTAATCTATATCCAGTTTGTTCATAGATTACCCGAAGTTCTATTTTAATTATTAGTTCTCAAAATAACTTATCCCGTCATCATTACTTACATTAATAAAGCCTGCATAACCTCTTTCTTCAAGCTTTCCTAAGAACTTGCCCATCTTCTTTGGCTTAACATAAAGTGAACATATCTTGCCTTCTGCCCTGTACTTTTCTGCAAGCTTATAAGCTGCTGTAAGCTCGCCCTCATCGTACATTACTGCTATCTTATTGCCCTTATTAGGAAGGTCAATTCCGTGTTCCATAAGTATAGAGAATATTCTCTCAAATCCGATAGAAAATCCTACTGCACTTACCTGCTGTCCTAAGAACTTGCCAATAAGGTTATCATATCTTCCCCCACCAGCAATAGCACCCTTAAAATCAATGCTTTCAACCTCAAATACAGTTCCTGTATAGTATCCCTGTCCTCTTACTAATGAAAGGTCGAATACAACAT
>ERZ780223.2775-NODE-2775-length-14210-cov-3.771247_pt1 | contig 14210 bp, 10 predicted proteins | sample MGYA00511016_ERZ780223 | MGnify/ENA primary metagenome ERZ780223 (study PRJEB29588, sample SAMEA2159032) | human gut metagenome | biome: human gut; feature: human-associated habitat; material: faeces | place: Denmark | collected 2008/2010 ... | reverse complement strand
CAGATGCACGTACCTGTAACCTCAGTTACCTGCAAACCGACTGGTACATCGACCAGATGAAACGTCCCGCCTACGACTCTCCGTCACTCCCGATCACTTGGGACCGTGTGGAATACGTCGAAGGCCAGAACGAATACATCCCCATCCGTCCGGAAGTAAAAAAGAACATCGACCAAATGTATGCGCAAGCAGACAGCGCGCTCGAAAACGGAAATCCGGAAGTAATGAACGAACTGAAAGAACAGTTCGGAGAAAACCCGTACGAACTGAAGAATATCCTCAAATACTGGGTACGCTCGGATAAGGAAGGATTGCGTGTCATCCCTACTGACAGCATCGTAATGAAGATCGACAAGGAAGCTGTCCGCCGTTCCGGCATGAAAATACCGGAAGCATTGGGCGACTCCATCCCCGAATACATGACCATCTTGCTGAGAGACGCCAACGGCAACCCGAAACGCGCCCTCTACAAGAGCGAACTGATGATGCTCGAAATGCTTGCCAATGCCAACTGGGAACGTCCTATCTACATGGCCATCACCGTAGGCAGCGAAAACCATCTCGGCATGGACAACCACTTCATGCAGGAAGGACTGGCATACCGCTTCACTCCGTTCGATACGGATAAGCTGAACAGCAAGATCAACAGCGAAAAGATGTACGACAACCTGATGAACAAGTTCAAGTTCGGCGGCATCGAGAAACCGGGCATCTATATCGACGAAAACGTGATGCGTATGTGCTACACACACCGCCGCATCTTCACACAACTTGTAGGACAACTCATCAAGGAAGGCAAGAAGGACAAGGCACTCGCCGCCCTCGACTACGCCGAGAAGATGATTCCGTCATACAACGTACCATACGACTGGGCAAACGGCGCTTTCCAAATGGCGGAAGCCTACTACCAGCTAGGACAAAACGAGAAAGCGAACAAAATCATCGACGAGCTTGCCAACAAGTCTCTCGAATACATGGTCTGGTATCTCAGCCTGACTGATTATCAGCTTTCCATCGCCAGCGAAAACTTCATGTACAACGCAGGATTGCTCGACGCGGAAGTACGCCTGATGGAGAAATACAAATCAGAAGATCTGGCAAAACATTACTCGGAACAACTCGACCAGCTATACAGCGAGTACGTTGCGAGAATGAAAGGGAAATAACTAACGTTGAGGATAAGCATGTATCAGAAGTCTATGCCCATCTCTTAATCGCGAATGACGCGGATAACACGGATTCTACATCAGAAAAAGTCCGCGTTATCCGCGTCATCCGTGTTTAAAAAGTTCTCAACATATTTATAATTAACTATCTATCAACAGCATGTTTATAGAACAACCACCTTGGTTCTTCCGAGCGCTGTATCCACAAGCCATCTTCCGGATGGACCCGAACGAACGGGCAGTCTACCTGACTTTTGACGACGGCCCTATACCGGAAGTTACCCCTTGGGTACTGGAGCTACTGAAGAAACACGATATTAAAGCTACTTTCTTTATGGTAGGTGACAATATCCGCAAACACCCGGACGAATACCGGATGGTGGTAGAACACGGACACCGCATCGGCAACCATACCTTCAACCACATCCGCGGCTTTGAATACTCGAATCCGGATTATCTGGCAAACACCAGAAAAGTAGACGAAATGATCCACTCAGACCTGTTCCGTCCACCACACGGGCACATGGGATTCCGGCAATATTACACCCTTCGCCACCATTACCGTATCATCATGTGGGATCTCGTAACCCGTGATTACAGTAAGCGAATGCGCCCGGAACAGGTACTGAACAACGTAAAACGTTACGTACGCAACGGCTCTATCATCACTTTCCACGACTCCTTGAAATCATGGAACAACGGGAACCTGCAATATGCCCTCCCCCGCTCTATCGAGTTTCTGAAAGCGGAAGGATATGAGTTTAAAGTGTTATAACGTTACGCATACGTTACGCGAGCTATACAGAATACGTCATATCAGCTAAAACATACGTTATATCAGCTATAAAAATGGAAGCACTCCTCCCCACTGAAATAATCAAAGCCGAAGCCCTGCGCCTCGGCTTTTCAGCCTGTGGAGCAGCGCCTGCCGAAGCTGTCAGTGAAAAGGTTGCTGATACTTTCCGCCAATGGCTTGCAGACGGTTGCCAGGGGGAAATGGCTTATATGCAGAATTATGAGGACAAGCGCCTCGACCCGCGGCTCTTAGTAGAAGGGGCACGCACCGTTATCAGTGTTGCCCTGAACTATTATCCCGAAACGAAGCTGCCGGAGAATGAATACCAGATAGCGTGGTATGCCTACGGCAAAGATTATCACGATGTCATGAAGGCAAAGCTCAAGACGTTGCTTGAGTTTATCCAAAGCAACTATTCTGCCGGCGGACGCGCCTTCTGCGACACCGCCCCCGTACTCGAACGCTATTGGGCATGGCGTGCCGGACTCGGCTGGATAGGGAAAAACACCCAGCTTATCATTCCGCAAGCGGGTTCTTGCTTCTTTTTGGGAGAATTAATTATTGACTTTCCTGCCGACCGCTATGACAGTCCGCAGGAAAACCGTTGCGGTTCATGTACCCGTTGCCTCAACGCTTGTCCTACAAAAGCGTTAGAAGCGCCTTTCAGGCTCAATTCCGCCAAATGTCTCTCTTATCTGACCATTGAATACCGTGGAGAACTTCCGCCCGATACGGGGCAAAAAATGGGCAAAATGATCTACGGCTGCGACGAATGTCAACGTGCCTGTCCATGGAACCGCTTCGCGACTCCTTCACGGACAATAGAATTCTCCCCTTCCGCCTCCCTGCTGACCATGCGGAAGGAAGACTGGCACCGCCTCTCGGAAGAACAATACAGGACACTGTTCAAGGGCAGCGCAGTGAAAAGGGCCAAGTATCAGGGACTCATGCGAAACATCCGGTCCGCGAAAAAGTAAGTGACCGAAGTTCTGAAAACACGCCGCACGGTCTGAATAAGCAAAATTTAGCAACCATATTGTTCTCCCGCCTCATTATTTTTCATAAATTTGCAGCGGACTCTTCCGCAGAAAGCCTTCGGGTGGTTAGTGGGGAGAGCTGTTTATATAGAGAAGACGTTTACAAGCGTTTGTCTTTCGTGTTTCAAAACTTCGCAGTTTTTTTCATATCACCAGAAAGATGAATAGCAACAAAGACGTCCTCCTGATGTGTATTTATATACATCCGTGCCTCTCTTTGCCGAAACAAAGGGAGGTTACGGGTGTTGTACATATCGGCGTGGGCTTTCTGCGTTGTTCGTTCTTGATGATATGGCATTGCGAAGGCCTTGAAACACGGAACGGACGAAGGTGAGATTCCCACGCCTCTTTTATATATTCTCGCCGGTATTACAATAATCCGTTCCTCCAACGGGAATCCGGGGGACGCACACTTGCAGAATGACATGATTCATGCGGGACAACTTATCGAACGCACGCTTCACGAACAAGGACGTACTGTTACCTGGTTCGCCAGTCAGCTATGCTGCACACGTCCCAACGTCTACAAGATCTTCCGGAAAGAGAATATCGACATCCACCTGCTCTGGCGCATCTCCTGCATCCTCAACCACGACTTCTTCCACGATTTATCCGACAGCATCAGTACGGGCAGCTCCTCCGGTGTATCCAAATAGGATACAATTCCGTATCCTCCTTGGAACTATGTTTTCGCCTGCTGGTATAGTCCTTTCGCATACCTTTGCAAGCATATTAACATATAATCACAAAGGGATATGAAAACGAAAAAACTGATTTTAGTTATTTTCCTCACCTTTATCGGTGCAATCGGAGCGTACGCACAGAAAACAAATGTAAGAATGCAGGAAACACAGGCACGTCTACTGGATGTCACCTCAAACGCTTATGTAAAGCCGCTAACCGTGGAGTTGCAGATAGACAAATCGAAAGGACGCATCAAAGACGAATGGACGCTCACCAGAGAACAAGCCGAACAGGAGATGAATGGCGACCTGGTCAACATCCGCAGCTATGCAATCTATATGTCTTCGCAAAAACATAATGCAGACGTGATAGTGGCAGCCACATTCAACGTCAAAACCAATGACGACGGGAACGGGTATAAAGTGACCGTCATCGGCTATCCGGCCACCTTTATCAACTGGAAGACGGCAGAAGCCTCGGACTACGAATGGATCCGCATGGAAAAAACTCTCACAACAGCCGACAAAGACAAGATAGCCGCCGTCATCAAATAACAACCGTTATCAAATAAACAGACAACAAGTATTAATAATCAAATAGAATTTCAACATGAAAAAACTATTATCATTGGCAGCCGCATTCTTACTGTGTGCAGGCGTGCAAGCACAGATTGTATCATCCAGAAGTGTCAGCATCAAATCCGCTCAGAAACAGCCTTCTGAAACACAATGGTTCCTGCGTGGCGGGTTGAATGTCATGAAAATGACCGGAGACGGAGCGGAAGACACCGGCAGCAAACTCGGTTACAACTTTGTTTACGGTTTCCAGAAGCCATTAGGGAGTATAGGTACGTACTGGGGAATGGAGTTCGGACTCGGTTCCCGCGGCTGGAAGGTCGAAGAAAACGAAAGCGACTACGAATACAGCCTAAGCTTAATGGCCCACAACGTACAGGTTTCTCCGTTTACTTTCGGATATAAATACAACATTACGGATGCTCTGGCAGTCGACGCACATCTCGGCGCTTACGTAAGTTGCGACTATGTAGGTAAGATTAAAGAAAAAGAATCCTATCAGGGAGACAGTGAAGAAACAAGCGTCAACATGGGCGACTGGGAAGACTGGAAGCGGGTGGATGCAGGCATGAATATCGGTGTCGGTATATGGTACGACCGTTTCAACCTAGATTTCACTTATCAGCGCGGCTTTATCAAAACATGGGAGTGTAACACCAGCAATGTCCTGATTCGTCTGGGTGTAGCTTTCTAAGTGAAGTACAATCAAACCTCAATTACACATATATCCAGCGTTCACGTCTTTCTCTCTCAACAGGGAGAAGGGGTGAATGCTGTTTTTCTTAAAAACAACGGAGTATGATGACCAAACAACGATTCCTTGCAATTATCTATCTACTGATAGGGATAATACTGCCCGCCATGGCGCAGACGTTTACGGAACAGAAGAAAACTTATCCTGTCAGTGCCGACGGTAGCAAATACGTAGTCAGCGGGTTTACTTCTTTCAGCCCGGCAAGCGATGAGCATATCTACGCCAACGCGCTATTGTGGACGGTGGAGAACGTCTGTCCGAAGCTACGTGAAGGAATAACGGAAGCCAACGTACCGGCCAAAAGTTTCAGTTGCGACCTGGTACTCGCCTCGCAAGCAGATTCAAAGCAGAACAACACCTATTATTGCAAAGCCATTTTCCGGGTAGCGGAAGGCAAGCTGGTCTACTATCTCTCTGATGTCCTGATAGAATCGTCGGTACTTGTAATGAAGAAAGTCACCGCCATGGAGAAACTGCAACCGGAGAAGAAAGCGTCGCACAAGGAGATAATGGATGATTTCGTACAGGTGGAATCGCAAATGCTCAACCGGATGTTCGACTTCATCGCCACACATCAACTTTCACCGATCACCCATTGGAACGAGATCAGTATCGGTAAACCGGTAAAAGGTATGACCGAGGATGAATGCCGCCTGGCTTTCGGCAAACCGCAAACGGTTCTGGAATCAAACGGAGAAGTGCAGTGGATGTACTCCAGCTCCTTTTATGTTTTCTTCAAGAACGGACGTGTGGAAACAATTATCAAATAAGTTTAGAAACATATAGATAATCTATAAGAAAAAGAAGCATCAATTGAATATTCACTACGTACGCCTATATACAAAAAAGAATAGCTGTTTTATCACAAGACAGCTATTCTACATAATTAATGTAAGCTAAATCATCTTTCAAAGAATTTATGATACGACTTACTCTAAGCTCGCTTGCTTACATATATTCAAAACATGTTATTTATTCTAGTATCTTTCATGTCGCTGTTTCTTTAGTATTAAGTCATTCTACATTCCAGCATATAACTTGTTTCATTGGTGTTCCATTACAATATCAACCGCATACCCGTAACTTTTTCCGGCAAACTGGCCTCCGTTTTCCCATTTCTTATCAAAAATGCCATACATAAATCCGTCTACTTTATGATCTTTCCATGTTCCACCATCTTTAAACTCAAAGAATGGTAATCCTGCTTTTGTAAACTGCAAATCAGCAACATACGTGATATTTCCTCCCCAAGTTAATACATTAGCCTCTTTATCATACGCACAGAGATAAATGTAATTAGGAGAGATAAATCCCAAATACTGATTATCAAAGTTGATAACCAGCCGTCCGTCAGTCAATACAGCTTTAAAAGGTACACCATTATTGAGCGGAACATCTTTTGCTATCAAATCATACACTCCCTTCTCATCTGTTGCCGTAAAGGTACAACTACCCGTATAACGTTTTCCGTCATTACGGGTATGCATCATAGTATATGTACCGGACAATCCTCGCTGAACACAAGTCGCCGACCATTCATTTTTCCCACTCTGAACGGTCAACGTCCCTTCCCGATAATCCGTACCGTCCAACATAGGAGAAACCACCACATGAAGCTGATCGCCTTTCAATTCATAAGTCAGCCATTCGGCAGTAGATTGAATACTATATTCGCGCCGGGTATGCAAAGTGAAAACAGCTTCACCCCCTTGCATAAGAAAATCCTTTGTACCTTCTACATCACAAATAAAAGTATCGCCCAACTGGGTCACGGGAACTTGCAATATATCTTCCCCGGATTGTATGACCACCATTGTGGTACGACTGGATATAGAAAGATTAGCCTCAACAACCAAACTGACTTCCTGATCGGACACACTGGCTACCTTACACCAAGCGACATCCGAGGTGGCACTTACCTGTTTACCGCCTGACAGTTCAATAGTTCCTGTGCCACCATCCGCAGAAAACTTAACATCCGAACTTATCGCCTTTAATGCTACATCCGCCGTATCCTTATCATCACTACAACCAACAGCCGACAAGCATAGCACACAAAGTAATATAGAATATATTTTTCTCATAGTCATTCCTTTTTTTATTCATGTTTAACAAGAGTGATAAATGCAAAACGAGATTCGGCATAAGCCTTATATTCACCCGCCTTGCTCCACAGAATCATACCGCGAGTTACAAAATCAGCTTTCCTTCCGTCGTCTACAAACTCATATTCGTTGTCAGAACCTTCTTTCAGTTTGCCGTACATACCATTCACAAAATCAGTTCCTCCATACGTCAGGCTTCCGGGATTCACCATCCAAATGCTCAAATAAGCTTCACTACCGTCCGTCAACTTCTGATTCAGGAGCTCCATACGCCGTTCTGCCTTATTATAAATCATTGTCAGATCAATCGGCAACATACCTTTAATTGTATAACTTTTCATATCCTCTTTCTTCACTAACTCGATTTCCAGAGACAATACAGGAGTATTCTCACCACGTCGGTAATTCATCGTATACTTACCCAAATATTGCGCGTAAATGATATATTCCGGATCATAATCCACTTTCAACACAACATCCGGAGCATTTTCAGCTACCAGTGTTTCATTTGCAGCCGACCAAGTAAAGCGGTGCAGCTCTTTACCACCAACTTCCACCGGAAGATAAAACTGTATTCCTGTTGCCGTCGGCATGAAAGAAGTAGACGTTTCCTGTCCGTCATATACCACATTAAATGTATGGGAATCCGTATAAAGCAGAGCCAGTTCTTTCCCATTCATCATGCCACTGAACCCCAATACCCCTTCCAAACGGTTCATTTCTTCATCCACTCGGATAGCAGCAGCCAGATAAGGTGTAGCATCTTCCGCCAGACGGGTCATACGAATTATATTCTTCGTTTTCTTCCCTCGAAGGACAATCTCATTCTCAGTATGCGAGCGCAAAAGAAATTCATAATCACCCTCATACCCTTTGCCCGTTCCTGCTCCTCCGGATATATCCGAATCAGAGAAATAATGGAACAAGCTATTATAAGTGTCAAAGTTAAGGGTCGGTCCGATATCCTTCTTAATAGAAAAAAGGCTCTCTTCCGTTTCCTCCGGTTTCCCAAAAGCATCAGTAGAAATAGTCACTTTATCCCCTCCTTTAAACTTCATAATGTAGTTGAAACCACCATATATCTGCGAAGAATGCGGATAATACTCCATTAACCACCCGTGCTCGGAACTTACCAGCAAATCATGATATTCTTGAACGGCTTCTTCTACCCGCTGGGCAACAGGTTTATCGTATACATCATCTACATCCTGCACACACGAAAAGCAGACAGTGGCAAATGCCAGTAAAGTATAAATCAGTTTTTTCATATTCTCAGCGTTTGTTTTAATAAATATGATCCAAATCCAGTTCACTAATCTCATTAGTACGACGTGCAATCACTTTGCGAAGCAGATCAAGGTCCACTTGCCAGGAATCTTTCATATACTTCTTCACCATTGCCAGCTTTTGGTCAATGATCGGTTTACCTTTTTCTCCAGCCAGAGTCATAACATTTTCCCACTGTGCTTCCGGATAAGTCAGGAAACAGGCTGTCACTTCAGCAATATCCTCACTCGGTTTACTACCGGCATACGGTGTGACAAATCCCAAAGGAGCGACCTCTGCCAATTTACGGTTCTGCCAACCGGTAGGTGTATAATTACCTGCACTAATCTTATCATAATCTACCGGATAATTTTTTTTCTGATGCAGAATGTGGGCAAACTCATGATGCATCACCTTGAAGTAATATTCATTCATGCGGTCAACATTCGTCAAATCCAGCCAGTTACCCATATACAAAGTCACTTTCAGTCCGCCTTCGGCAGTTCCCAGTGTATACGTCCCCTTATCCCACGAAGCAGAACCTATAAGATGAATAACTTTCGGAGCACAAGCACGTGTAAAATCAAGACCTCCCACTTCATCATAGGCCTCCAGCCAGCAATGTTTCACTATCTTCGCCAATTTCACACTCAACCAAAAGTCCGTAGGTACAAGATTGTGCGTATAATCGGATTCAATATGTTCCATTCTGTATTTAAAGTCGATGTTATAGGGATTGACGTAGTTTTCGAGTAACCAGCGGTCAAACTCACTCTTTTCTTTCTCTGATGCATCAAAAATACTCTGGTCTTCCAAGTCATCGTCCTGGCAGGCGAAGAAGTTGCTGCTCACCAGAATACAAAGCAAATATATATACCAATTTTTCATAATCAATTCTTTATTATCTAACATTAAACTATCTTGGATTAGGCTGCATACCAGCCTCTACGACAGACGCCGGAATTTGAACAGCTTTACGGAGGTCGTGAGCTTTCAGCACAATAGGAGATTCGTTCTCTATATTATGGGAAATCTCAATACCGAAACGCTTAATATCCTGCCACCTTTCCCCTTCGTGCACTGTCTCAATACGACGGGCATGAATGACTGCTTTCAGCAAATTTGTCTGTAATCCTGCTTCCAGAGCAAACTTGGGATCAAGTGGTTTACCGTTAGTCGTAGGATCTACTGTCTCATAAAAAAGATTCAGTTCATCTTTGTCGGGTACTTTAGTAGCCGCTTTAATACGATACCAATACTGTAAATCGTTCACTGCCTTATCATATTGCTTAGAGAGCACATAAGCCTCAGCACGATTCAACAATGTCTTATCAGTGGTAAAAGCAAACGCAACCTGACGTCCATAATAACTACCTGTAATGGCATTGGCAATCTCTTTAAACTGGTCCATTTTAGGAACAAAAATAGACTGGTCACCATATCCCAAGACTGTTTCATATACTTTCAAACTACCATAAGGCCCCTTCGACCAGATGGTCTGTTTCTCACAAATCTCACGGCTATGACCGTAGCGATAAGCCGATTTATAGTTACTCCCCCACCATGACATCGTTTGCTGTAACATCAGATTAGCCGGTTCGTCGCTACTAATGTATGCCAGCGTATATTCCATAGAACTGGGAAATTGAGCATATCCTCCCATATTTCTCAACACAGATGACGGGTCCTCACCAATAGCCTCCGTAGCATAACGAATCGCCTTGTCGAACTTATTATAAAACAAATTGAATTGTGTGGCAAAAGCATAGGCTGCATTCTGATTGAAGTGATATAAGGGAATATCATAGGCCTCGGAACTAATCAGCGGTAATCCTTCTTCAATATCTTTATCAATCATGGCATACGTCTCTGCCAATGTACCACGCTCATATTGTACACCGACATTTGTTTCGGGAGCAGTGATATAGGGTATTCCCAGATTAGTATCTGCATCATCCCCATAAGCCATACAGAATATTTTGGCTAAAGCAAAATGCCCATAGGCACGACACATCAGCGCTTCCCCCTTATAAGGCTGCGCCTCCTCCGGATCTCCCAGTTCTTCAATCGCCTGCAATGCCTGGTTAGCAGCAGCAATCGCACTATAACATCCATTCCATAAATATCTTGGCGTATCTTGATTGATATCGGTCATTTCTTCCCAATAGTAACCCTGCATCAGTATATTGGAAGGAAAACCATATTTTTCTCCATTGTCCATACGGTTGTCCGACATAAATTCTTCCATTTGTATGGATGAAGCTGTAGAATAGGCAGACATCAGCAAATCTTTCACTTTTCTCACAGAGTTCAATTCCGTACGCTGATCGGGCATGGTATCCAGATAACTTTCACATGAAGTAATCATGCACGTCAATGCGAGTGCCAGCAATAATATTATTTTATTTCTTGTTTTCATACGCTTTCAACTATTTAAAATCCAACTTTCAATGTCAAAGTAAACTGCTTGGGCACAGGTGCCGACACACCACCGGAACGGAAGAATTCGGGGTCCTGCCCATTCAATTTCGAGTCTGCATAAAGCAGGGCAAGGTTCGTACCCTGTATTTTCAATCCGACACTACTGATAGGGGTAGACTTCAGCCATTCTTTCGGAAAATCATAAGAAAGAGAAACCTCTTTCAAGCGGACGAAAGCACCACTGGCAATGCGTGCAGTAGAATAGTTATACGAATTGTAGGCAATACTCAGGTTCGCATATTGATTGCGTTCAAAAGAACTGGCCATTACAGGGATGTCCGTCACCTTTTCATCACCCGGCAACACCCAACGGTTCTTGAAATCTTTCGGAGTGGCATCCAAGTCACTATACGACGAACGGAACATCGGGTCCAAGCGGACTTTGTTACCACCGGAGTAAGTGACAAATACATTTAAGCGGAAATTCTTATAGGTAAAGATATTACCAATACTTCCTGTTATAGTCGGATCGGTAGGACCTTCATATTTAAGGAAATCCACATCTGTCGATTGTTGCAGGTTCAGACTGCCATAGTTTGCTTTCGTTACGGTTTTTCCGTTAAAACTGAATATCGGAAAGCCATCCGAATCCAATCCTTCGAACGGAATAGAAAACAAACCGCGCACCGGATAACCTTCACGGGCAAACCCAACGCCGGAGATCAAGTCGAATACACGCGAACGTGACTTGAAATCGGTTACTTCCGTCTTATTATATCCGAATATGAAATCGGTAGACCATTGGAAGTTACGGCTTTCGATATTGCGGGTAGAGAGAGTAAATTCAAAGCCATGGGACTTCATAGAAGCTACGTTTGCCATACGTTCTACCGATCCACCGACACCTTGAGTTGTAATTGCACCGATCAAATCATAATTATCACGTTTGTACCACGCAGCTTCAAGATTGATACGGTTGTCAAGAAATCCCATATCCAAACCGATATTCATCTCATGCTTCTTTTCGTAGGTCAAATCACTGTTTTCAAGATCTACAATCTGTAATCCCGATTCAGAAACACCTGCCGACGGACGCCAAGGGGTATAGCTGTTAATAATAATCTTGGAGTTTGACACATTACTCGGACCTACATCAGCCGTCAAACTATACGAGGCTTTCAATGTAAAATGAGATAAAGCAGGTTCTAGTTTCTTGAAAAACTCCTCTTCATGCATATTCCATGCACCGGCAATATTCCAAGTAGGCAACCAGCGGGCAGAGCGTGACTTTCCCAAACGGTTGGAGCCTTCATAACGACCTGTGCCTGTAATGATATACCTTCCCTTATATGAGTAAGTGGCAGTTCCGAAGAAAGCTACGTTACGTTTCTTGGTATTAGTAAGGTCATAATAGTTTGTATTACCCTCGCGCAGTTTCTTGAAAGCAAGGTAATCAAAGAAAGGAATTTCACCGTTTTCATACTGCATCCCCCAGCCGTCAAAGCTATTTGCCGTACGATTTTGAGCATTCGATTCCATACCTGCATAAACGTTGACAATATGCGTATCATTAAACACATCATTATATGAAGCAGCAGCACGGAAGTCATAGCTCAGCATCTTATATTGCGCTGTATTATAAAAACCTCCCTTAGGCAAGATAGACACCGGAAGTGCATAAGGATCATCCGGATCTTTATACAGCCATGAGTTACGGTTGATAATCGTGCCATCTCCCATAGCCCGGTATGCCAATGCCTGGTTTGAGTTTTCGCGTATTTTGTGTTCTTGTGATGTGGCGGAATACTTCAAGGCGCCTAAAGCGCTCAGTTCCAGTTTGCGGAAAAGTTTCCATTTCAATTCCGCCTGAAACTTCAAATCGATAACGTCCAAAGAGATATTATTGGCATTCAGTTCGTTGAAAATATTAAAATCAGAATAGTTACGCATATAATACTCGTTCGGATCAAGGGTTCTGGAAGTGTTCAGAGCATAACTATAAGGATTGATATCAAATCCACGGCTCACTGTGCCGGAAGCTGCATCAGAACTCTGTCCCAATGTTCCCGGAGCTTTCTGCTGACGATAAGAAGCATTGGCAATCACGTTGAGCGACAAGTCTTTGACTATCTTATAACTATTATTCAAATTAGCCGTGTATCGTTGCACCTTATTTTGCAACATCCAGCCGGGATCGACCATGGCACTTACTGAGACATAAGAAGTGGATTTCTCCGTACCGGTAGCATAACTGACGGAGTGATTCATCATAATGGCATTACTGAAAAGCAAGTCGAACCAATCGGTATTTCTATATTCGGCTTCGCGCAGATAAGCATTCTGAGCTTCAGGAGTTTGAGCAAGACCATACATTCCGTTGGTTTTGTCATACCAGTTATTCAACTGATACATTTTCCCATACACACCACTATTGGAAGCACGATACACGCTGGCAAAGTTCAAATCACCTTTATCACGCATTTCTTTATAAATCCCCATTTGGTCTTGAGAATTCATCAGGTTAAAGTTACGGTAAGACGGCTTCATCCGCATAGTAAACTCACCCGTGTAACTCAACCTACTTGTACCTGCCTTACCCTGCTTAGTAGTAACAACAATCACACCCGACATTGCACGCGCTCCGTAAATAGAAGTTGCCGAACCGTCTTTCAATATTTGAAAACTCTCAATGTCATCTGCATTCAACCCCGCAATAGCCGAACTAATCAAAGTAACCGCATCTCCCGAAGATAATTGATCGGCACTGACTTCTACGACATCGTCCATAATAACGCCATCTACTACCCACAATGGTTTGGAATTACCATAAATTGACGTGGCACCACGAACCCTGATTTTAGGAGCTGTACCAAAGGTACCGGATACGTTTTGAACAGATACGCCGGCAGACCGGCCTTCCAGTCCACGGCTAATATCAGGCAGACCATCCAGCTTTACACTTGCCGCTGTCAAACGATCGGCCGCACCAGTAAAAAGACGCTTGTCTACTTTTGTCATACCTGTAACCACGACTTCGTCCAGTACTTCGGCATCCGGCTGCATAACGATTTTCATCGTCCCCGGTTTAATGGATACTTCTTGCGCTTTCATCCCGATGTAGCTGATTTTCAAAGTTCTAGCAGAACTTAATATTGCAGCATCTGTATTTTACAATTTCGGGAATAATTGTCAATAAAATCACTTAAAACATAACTGTCAAAATGATATTCTGCTTCCTTCTGTTTGCAAATATTTTGGTATAAGTACAGGATATAGAATAAAAATGCAAGGAATTAAAAATACTTCTCCATATCGAACGCTTACGAGAATATATATGTTACTCATAATTGTAATCATATTGCATAATAACAGCAATATGTCTATTTTATTATCATTAAGTAATACG
>ERZ780223.2767-NODE-2767-length-14257-cov-11.678003_pt1 | contig 14257 bp, 10 predicted proteins | sample MGYA00511016_ERZ780223 | MGnify/ENA primary metagenome ERZ780223 (study PRJEB29588, sample SAMEA2159032) | human gut metagenome | biome: human gut; feature: human-associated habitat; material: faeces | place: Denmark | collected 2008/2010 ... | reverse complement strand
TTGAGAACTGGTGCGACTTCCTCAACTACTTTGACGCTTCCGTTTCGGTGCAGCTCTCTTTCATCAATCAGGGGACGCAGCGGGGCGAAGCGGAAAAGGCGGTCAATATCCCGGCACAGGAGGACGCTTTCAACTCTATCCGCACAGAATACCGGAATATGCTGAAAAACCAGCTTGCAAAGGGAAACAACGGGCTTGTCAAAGCAAAATATATCACCTTTGCCATTGAAGCCGACAGTCTGGGCGCGGCGAAATCCCGCCTTGCCCGTATCGAAACGGACGTACTCAACAACTTTAAGCTCTTGGGCGTGTCTGCCCGCCCCATGACAGGCTATGAACGCCTTAAAATGCTGCATGGCATTTTCCACCCGGAGGGCGGGCAGTTTGCCTTTGATTTTTCATGGCTTGCCCCGTCCGGGCTTTCCACAAAGGACTTTATCGCCCCTTCCTCTTTCCGTTTTGGCGAGGGGCGTTATTTCCGCATGGGGCGCAAAATCGGCGCGGTTTCATTCCTTGAAATCCTTGCGCCGGAATTAAACGACCGTATCTTATCTGACATTCTGGACTTGGAAACGGGCGTTATCGTCAATCTGCATATCCACAGTATCGACCAGACCGAAGCCATAAAGACAATCAAGCGGAAAATCACCGACCTTGACAAAATGAAAATCGAGGAACAGAAAAAAGCGGTACGCAGCGGCTACGACATGGATATAATCCCGTCCGACCTTGCCACGTTTGGCAGCGAAGCGAAAAATCTCTTACAGGACTTGCAGAGCCGGAATGAAAGAATGTTCCTCTTGACGTTCCTTGTGGTGAACATGGCGGACACGAAGCGGAAACTGGAAAATGACGTATTCGCGGCGGCGGGCATTGCACAGAAGAACAACTGCGCCTTGACCCGCCTTGACTACCAACAGGAAGCGGGGCTTATGTCCTCTGTACCGCTTGGGGAGAACCTTATCCCCATTCAAAGAGGGCTTACCACGTCAAGCACCGCTATCTTTATCCCCTTTATCACACAGGAGCTTTTCCAGACGGGCGCGGCTTTGTACTACGGCTTAAACGCCCTGTCTAACAACATGATACTCTGCGACCGCAAGCAGCTAAAGAACCCCAACGGCTTAATCTTGGGTACGCCGGGAAGCGGGAAATCCTTTGCCGCCAAACGGGAAATGACAAACGCTTTCCTCATTACCGACGACGACATAATTATCTGCGACCCGGAAGCAGAGTATTTTTCCCTTGTGCAGCGGCTTGACGGGCAAGTGATACGGTTATCGCCTACGGGCAAGGGCATTGACGGGAAGCCCCAGTATGTGAACCCTATGGATATTAACCTCAATTACAGCGAGGACGACAGCCCCCTTGCGCTGAAATCCGACTTTATCCTCTCCCTCTGCGAGCTTGTAATCGGCGGCAAGGAGGGCTTGCAGCCCGTCGATAAGACCGTCATTGACCGCGCCGTTAGGAACGTGTACCGCCCTTTCCTTGCAGACCCCGACCCGGAGAAAATGCCTATCTTGGGCGACCTCTACAACGAGCTTTTGAAGCAGCCGGAGCCGGAAGCGGCGCGTATTGCGGCGGCGTTGGAGCTGTATGTTTCCGGGAGCCTTAACGTATTCAACCACCGTACCAACGTGGAGCTGAACAACCGCCTTGTCTGCTTTGACATCAAGCAGCTTGGGAAGCAGCTCAAAAAGTTAGGTATGCTCATTGTGCAGGACCAGGTATGGAACCGCGTCACCGTCAACCGGGCAGAAAGGAAATCCACCCGGTATTTTATGGACGAATTTCATCTTCTCTTGAAAGAGGAACAGACCGCCGCCTATTCCGTTGAAATCTGGAAGCGTTTCAGAAAATGGGGCGGCATACCCACAGCCATTACGCAGAACGTCAAGGATTTGCTTGCTTCCCGCGAAGTGGAGAATATCTTTGAAAACTCTGATTTTGTCCTCATGCTCAATCAGGCGGCGGGCGACCGGGCTATCCTTGCAAAGCAGCTCAACATCTCCCCGCAGCAGATGAAGTATGTCACCCACACCGAAGCGGGCGAGGGGCTTATCTTCTACGGGAACGTGGTGCTGCCCTTTGTAGACCGCTTCCCGAAAGACACCGAGCTTTACCGGGTAATGACGACGAAGCCGGAGGAAGTGGGCGAAGCATGACAAAATTAAGGACAGACACCATTATCAACCGGGACGCGCTCTATGCCTTGCGGGAGCTTCCAGAGGAAAGCGTACACTGTTGCGTCACAAGCCCGCCCTACTATGCGCTTAGGGATTACGGGCTTGATATGCAGATTGGGCGGGAGGACACGCCGGAGCAGTACATTGACAGGCTGACCGAGGTTTTCCGCGAGCTGCGCCGGGTACTGCGTTCTGACGGTACGCTCTGGCTGAATATCGCGGACACCTACTGCGGCACAGGAAATAAAGGCTACCATGCAGACCCGAAGAACCCGAAAGGGAGAAACGGACAGCAGATTGCAAGAAACAACCGCGTTTCCGGCTGCAAACAAAAGGACTTAATCGGTATCCCTTGGCTTTTAGCTTTTGCCCTACGCGCTGACGGGTGGTATTTACGGAGCGACATTATCTGGCAGAAAGAAAACCCCATGCCGGAGAGCGTGAAAGACCGCCCTACCCGCTGCTATGAACATATCTTTCTGCTTACGAAGTCAAAGAAATATTTCTATGACGCAGCCGCCATAGCCGAGCCGTTAGCCCCCACAACGGCGGCGCGGTACCGCACCGGGCGCAGCGCGGGACAGAAATATGCGGACGAAGTACCCGGACAGGGGAAAGTACAGGGGCTTAACCGGGCGAGAAGCGGCAGCTACTACGACGAAGCCCTCATGCCGACCATGCGGAACAGGCGGGACGTGTGGCTTATCAATACCGTTCCCTACAAGGGCGGGCATTTCGCCGCGTTCCCGCCAAAACTTGCCGAAACCTGTATCAAGGCGGGCTGTCCGAAAGGCGGCGTTGTGCTTGACCCCTTTTTCGGCAGCGGCACGACGGGAGCAGCCGCAAGGCAGCTTGACAGGCATTATATAGGCATTGAGATAAACGCCGAGTATTGCGCCCTTGCAAGGGCGCGGATTGGAGGGACAGACACATAAAACAATATAAGGCGCGTGAAAAAGTCACGCAGAAAATGACCCGCGAGGGGGCTGTCGAGGTAAACGCCGCCACCGGGAAAAAGAAACGTATCAGCAAGCGGATAAGGGACGCGGACTTTGCAAAGACCGAAGCCCCACCGCAGCCGGAACAGGCAGCGCAGCCCCTACCGGGCGGCGCAACTTCCCCGCCCTTAACCGACACGCCGCCGCTTCCCCATGCGCCGGGGGCAGAACGGGAACAGGACACCGCAGCAGCCGAGCGCGTCTTGGAACGTATCGACGGGGCGCGTACCAGAAAGGCGAGCAAAAAGGCGGCGAGGAAAGCACAGGCAGAAGCCACAGCAAAAGAAAAATCTTCCCGCTTGCAGTTTACCGACGAGGAACGGGCAACGCCGGAGCTTGAAAGGTATATCCGAAAATCGGACAAAGCAGCCGACCGTCTGGACGCGGCAAAGGCGGCTATCCCCAAAGAAAAGAAACTTGTACGGGAGCGCACCTTTGATGAAGCCACCGGGAAAGGCAAGACCCGCCTACATTTTGAGGAACAGGAAAAGCCCATAGGAAAGAATAAGCCCCACAATAACCCGCTATCCCGCCCCGCACAGGAAGCGGGTATTTTCGTCCACAACAAGATACATTCCGTTGAAAAGGACAATTCCGGCGTTGAGGGGGCGCACAAATCCGAAGAACTGGCAGAGCGCGGCGCAAAGTACGGGGCGCGGAAAGTCAAGGAGGGCTACCACAGCCACAAGCTCAAACCCTACCGGGCGGCGGCAAAGGCAGAGAAAGCGGCGTTCAAGGCGAATGTGGATTTCCAGTACCATAAAGCCCTGCATGACAATCCGCAGATTGCGGGCAATCCCCTTTCCCGCTTCATGCAGAAGCAGCAAATCAAGCGGCAGTATGCAAAGTCGGCAAGGAAAGGCGGCGCAAAAACGGCGCAGAAAGCCGCAGAGAACACCCGCAAGGCGGCAAAAAAGACCGCCGAGGAAACAAAAAAGGCAATCGCTTTTGTAGGGCGGCACCCGGCGGGCGTATGTATCGCCGTTGCCGCGCTGCTCTTATTCATCATGGTATCGGCGGGGCTTTCCTCTTGCGGTTCCATGTTCTCCGGCTTGATGAACGGCATACTTGGGACTTCCTACACGTCGGAGGACAGCGACCTTGTGGCGACGGAAAATAATTACGCCGCAAAGGAAAACGAGCTTCAGCAGCAGATTGACAATATCGAAAGCACCCACCCCGGCTATGACGAATACCGCTATGACCTTGACAGTATCGGGCATAACCCCCATGAGTTAGCGTCCTACCTCACCGCCCTTTTACAGACCTACACCCCGCAGAGCGCACAGGCAGAACTAAACCGCGTCTTTGCCATGCAGTACACTTTGACGCTGACGGAAGAAACGGAAATCCGCTACCGCACAGAAACAAGCACAGACCCGGAAACAGGGGAAACGACCAGCGAGGAAGTACCCTACGAGTACCATATCCTCAACGTGAAGCTGACGAACAAGCCCATTTCCGAGATTGCGGAGGAACTTCTAACGCCACAGCAGCTTGAAATGTACCGCGTCTATCTGGAAACAAGCGGAAACAAACCGCTGATTTTCGGCGGCGGCTCCCCCGATATGGGCGCGTCCGAGGATTTAAGCGGCGTACAGCTTGTAAACGGCACACGCCCCGGCAACACCGCCGTTGTAGACCTTGCGAAGCGGCAAGTCGGCAACGTAGGCGGGCGACCCTTTTGGAGCTGGTACGGATTTAACAGCCGCGTGGAATGGTGCGCCTGTTTTGTTTCATGGTGCTACAATCAAGCCGGGAAAAGCGAGCCGCGCTTTGCCGGGTGCCAGTCACAGGGCGTACCCTGGTTCCAGTCACGCGGGCAATGGGGCGCGAGGGGCTATGAGAATATCGCCCCCGGCGACGCTATCTTTTTCGACTGGGACGGGGACGGGAGCGCAGACCATGTAGGGCTTGTTATCGGGACGGACGGGGAGCGCGTCTATACCGTCGAGGGCAATTCCGGCGACGCCTGCAAGATAAAGAGCTACCCCGTCAATTACTCCTGTATCAAGGGCTACGGCTTAATGAATTGGAACTGACAACAAAAAAATGAAAATCTGAAAGGAGAAATTTATTGATGGCTATGAACAAAATTGAACGTATCGACAAAGAGATTGCAAAGACCCGCGAGAAAATCACCGAGTACCAGAACAGATTAAGGGGGCTTGAAGCGCAGAAAACCGAAGCGGAAAACCTGCAAATCGTACAGCTTGTGCGCTCCATGCGCCTTTCCCCGCATGAGCTTTCCGCTATGCTTTCCGGGGGCGGTATTCCGGGCATGGAAGCCGCGCCGGGCTACCCCGCAGAACCCGCAGACCACGACACCGAAGAAATGGAGGACACCGAGAATGAATAAGAAAATCCTTAGAACACTGACCGCACTTTGCGCCGCCCTTATGCTTTCGGGCGGCTTTTCCGTCACCGCTTTTGCACAGACCCCGGAGGGAGAGGACGACACCAACGACAGCGGCGTTGTCTACGAGGAACCCCAAAAGGAAGAACCCCTTACCCCGGACGGGAACGCGACCCTTGTAGACGATTTCGGCGGCAACAAGCAGCTTATCACCGTAACGACCAAAAACGGCAATTACTTTTATATCCTCATTGACCGGGACGACGAGGGCGAGAACACCGTACATTTCCTTAATCAAGTGGACGAAGCCGACCTCTTAGCACTTATGGAGGACGGAAGCACCGAAGCAGCCCCGCCCGCCGTTTGCAGTTGCACCGAAAAATGCGAAGCCGGAAAGGTAAATGTGAGCTGCCCCGTCTGCAAGGACAACATGACCGCTTGCAGCGGCAAGGAAGCAGAGCCGGAAACCGAGGAACCGCCGGAGCTGCCCAAAGAGAAAGGCAATGCGGGCGGGCTTGTGCTTTTCCTTGTCGTGGCACTTCTTGGCGGCGGGGGCGCGTTCTATTATTTTAAGTTTATGAAGCCAAAGCAGAACGTCAAGGGCGACACCGACCTTGAAGATTTCGATTTTGACGATTACGACGAGGACGAGGGGGACGGGCTTTCTGATGAAGAACAGGAGGACGAGGAAGCATGACCCTGTTTACCGACAATCCCTTTGAAAAGATGATGATACAAAGACCGGGCGGGCGGCGTGACAATGCGCCGCCCGTTCCCCATTCCCCGGCTTGCGCTTCCTGTCCGTACAAAGGGCAGCTCCCTTGTGTGGGCTACTGTCTGAAACAGGTACAGGAGAAAAAGGCAAGTGAGCCGGAACGCTGAAAATGGACTTTTAATTTTCGTTTGCAACATCTATGAGATTTTCGTAATGCAAAAGTGTTATGTTATTTTCATTTTGCAGTTGGAGCTTTCTATCACGAATATTCTCAAAATCTTTACGGAGTCCGGCTATCACAGCATAGTAGATTTGATAAGGGCAATATTTGTATAATTGTCTGGGTAACTTTGTATTGGAGAATGAGTGCTTTTCCAATTCTGCTACAATTACATTCCAATTTGCAGCAATATACATTTGCCAATCCCTAACCTGTTCAATCCCTTTATTGATTACTTCCCCGAAACGAGTACCTTTTTCTTTTGTTATCCGCCCGTTGGGAGCTTCTAATTCCACAAAGACAAATTGATAACCGTCTGAACTATTACCTATGAGCAGATAATCAGCCACATAAGCCGACCCGATTTTGAACTCTGGAAAGATATAATTATCGTCATGGTGTCCTGTTCTGTAATAATGCCGTAATAAGCCAAACAAATAATTCCATGCACGATTAGAAGCTATCCAATTTAGTATAGCTCTTTCTGTTGTATCGGAAGAAGTAATCAGTTGATAAAACTCTTTTGTCGTATCATATATAGGTGTGAACCTTGAATAATGGTTGTTGGGAAATAGCGAAGTAGCACACTCAATAAAGTAATCCATTTCTTTGTTTTTACCGCGCCTGTAATGCCCGCCACGTTTTTTATTCATTGCTTCTTCCTGTTCATCAGTAGGAGCAAAAACATCGAAAGTATGTATTGATTTCATATTGTCACCTGTTTCTTATAGTAATGCTTAAAGTATAAACCAATTTCAAACCTAAAACAACCGAAAGGAGAACAGAAAATGAAACTGATTATTGCAGAAAAGCCGAGCGTGGCGCAGACTATCGCCGCCGCGCTTGGCATTAAGGGGAAACAGGACGGGTATATCGAGGGCGGCGGCTACCTCATTTCATGGTGCGTCGGGCATTTGGTACAGCTTGCGGAAGCTGCCGCCTACGGGGAGCAATATAAAAAATGGAGTTTTGAGAGCTTACCCATTCTGCCGGAGGAATGGCAGTACGCCGTTGACCCGGACAAGGGGAAGCAATTCAAAACCCTAAAAGAGCTTATGCACCGCGCCGACGTTTCCGAAGTGGTAAATGCGTGTGACGCGGGGCGCGAGGGTGAATTGATTTTCCGCTTTGTCTACGAAGTGGCGGGCTGCAAGAAGCCCATGCGCCGCTTGTGGATTTCTTCAATGGAGGACGGGGCGATTAAGGCGGGCTTTGCTTCCCTCAAAGACGGGCGGGACTATGGCGCGCTCTTTGCGTCCGCCCTCTGCCGCGCAAAGGCTGACTGGCTTATCGGCATTAACGCCACCCGGCTTTTCTCCTGCCTGTATGGAAAGACCTTGAACGTGGGGCGCGTCCAGACCCCGACCTTAAAAATGCTCACCGACCGGGACGCGGCTATCTCCCATTTCCAGAAAGAAAAATATTATCATGTTCGCCTTGATTTATCCGGCGCGGACGCGGCAAGCGAAAGGATTTCGGACAAGGCAGAAGCCGACGCGCTGAAAGGGGCTTGCGAAGCGGGAAAGGCGGTATGCGTTTCCCTTACCAGAGAGAAGAAAACCGCAGCCCCGCCAAAGCTCTTTGACCTTACCTCTTTGCAGCGGGAAACGAACCGCATTTTCGGTTACACCGCAAAGCAGACCCTTGACCTTGCACAATCCCTTTATGAAAAGCGGCTCCTTACTTATCCGAGGACGGACAGCAGCTTTCTTACTGACGACATGGGCGGCACCGCAGCGGGCATTATCGCGCTGCTTTGCGAAAAACTCCCCTTTATGGCGGGCGCGGACTTCACGCCGGAGGTTGTAAAGGTATTAGACAGTAAAAAAGTATCAGACCACCACGCAATCATTCCCACTATGGAGCTTGCAAAGGCTGACCCGGACGCGCTGCCGGAAAGCGAGAAGAATATCCTTACCCTTGCGGGGGCGCGTCTGCTTTTTGCCACCGCCGAGCCGCATATTTATGAAGCGGTTACGGCGGTTTTCTCATGCGCCGGGACAGACTTCACCGCAAGGGGAAAGACCGTACTTGCGGAGGGTTGGAAAGAGCTTGAACGCAGATACCGGGCGACGCTGAAAGATAAGCCCGAAGCAGAGGACGGGGAAAATGAGGGCGTGACGCTGCCGGAGCTTTCCGAGGGACAGAACTTTCCTAACCCCGCCGCAAAAGTAACGGAGCATACCACAACGCCGCCGAAGCCCCACAGCGAAGCGTCGCTTCTCTCTGCTATGGAGCGAGCCGGGAACGGGGACACCGACCCGGACGCGGAACGCCGGGGGCTTGGCACTCCCGCCACCCGCGCCGCCGTCATTGAAAAACTGGTAAAGGGCGGCTTTGCGGAGCGCAAGGGGAAGCAGCTTATCCCTACCAAAAACGGGAACAGCCTTATCTGTATTCTGCCGGATATACTCACTTCCCCACAGCTTACCGCAGAATGGGAAAACAATCTGACGCAGATAGCAAAGGGAGCCGCAGACCCCGGCGAATTTCTGTCCGGCATTGAAGCTATGGCGCGGGAGCTTGTGCAGACACACGCCGCAGCACTGGACGGGAAAAAGGATTTGTTCCGGGAGGAAAAGCCCTCTGTCGGCAAATGCCCCCGTTGCGGTTCCCCCGTCCATGAGGGGAAGAAAAACTATTATTGCAGCAACAAAGAATGTGCCTTTGTCATGTGGAAGAATGACCGCTTTTTCGAGGAACGCAAGACCGCTTTTTCCGCGAAGATTGCCGCCGCGCTCCTTAAATCCGGCAAAGTGAATGTGAAGAAGCTCTATTCCCCGAAAACAGGCAAGACCTATGACGGAACTATCGTTCTGGCTGACACTGGCGGGAAATACGTCAACTACCGTATCGAAGTGCAGAAGAACTAAAAACTTGAATAGCAAGCATAGGAAGCGGGTACCCACTTCCGTAAATCCCCGTTGCGACGCTGACGCGCCGGACGGGGATTTTGCTTGTTGGGAAGTTTCCCAAACCCTCTTTTGCGGAGGGCTTCACCCTCTAAAAATTTTCAAAAATATTTGGCAGAAATGCGGGCGTACCCGTAGTAGACCATGCAGCCAAAAAATGCAGCTTATGACGCTGCCGCAGAGAAAGGAGGTTTTTCACTATGGCAAGTTTACGGGACACCGTAAAGGACTATCAAGACGAGCTTAGGGACGGTATCGCATGGGTGGCGTTCTGGAAACAGGGGCGTTCATGGAACGCGGAATATTTTCATCTTGATATGGACGATACGCTCTACCCGGAGGACAGGAGCCGGTTAGAGGAAATAAAAAGCATTGACCCCGCCGCCGTTATCTTAAACGGCTACTATTGCGGGCATTTAGGCGAGGACATGAGCCTTGACGAGCTGACCGCCGGAGTGCGTTACCACTACGAAAACAGCATGAACGACATTGACGGTTTTATCGGAGCGCATGACGACAGGCTTCCCCCGGAGGTTATCGAGGAAGCGAGGGCAGCCGCCCATGAAGCGGGGCTTCCCTTTTCCGAAAAGCCCTACCGGGACGGGGAGGATTTTAACCCCTATGTATTTGACGGGAGCATGAGCATTGAGGATTTTGAGCTTATGCACCGCATGATTGAAAAAGAAAGGAGCGAACAAATGGCAGAACCGATTTTAAGCGGCTATCTTTCCAATCTTGGGAAGTACACCGAGGGCAGACCCGCGGGCGAATGGGTGACGTTCCCCACGACTGCCGAACATCTGAAAGAAGTCTTTGACCGTATCGGGATTGACTTCAAGCACTATGAGGAATGGCATTTCACAGAATTTCAATCCACTATCCCCGGCTTGACGGAGCATTTAAGCGAGTATTCCCACCCCGACGAGCTGAACTATTTAGGGAAGCTCTTGGAAATGCAGTTTGACGACGACCGGGAGAAATTCATTGCAGCCATTGAATACGGCGACCATGCCGACAGCTTACAGGACATTATCAACCTTGCACAGAACCTTGACTGCTACTGGATTTATCCGTCCGTCCACAATGAAGAAGAATACGGGCGTTATCTGGTTGATGAACTGGAAGAACCGGAACTTCCCGAAGAAGCGAAAAAGTATTTCATGTATGAGGAATACGGGCGGGACGCTTCCATTAACGACGACGGTATGTTTACCGAAAAGGGCTATATCTACAACAACCGCAACACCTTTACAGAATGGTACGACGGGCGCGACGTGCCGGAGGAATACCGGGTAACGCCGCAGCCCCCGCAGCCGGAAAGACCCGACCCGTCAAAGGTAGAAATGGACGCAGCCGCGCCGGGGCAGAGAACGGCGCAGACCGCAGAGCAGCCACAGGAGCCGCGCCCGGTTATCCCTATCGTGCTGACGAGCGAGAAGCCCGCCGAAAAGCTCAAAGAGATTACCGACCGTCTGGAACAGGGTATTGCGGAACTCTTTGACAGCGAGCGTTACCGGGAATATCTGAAAGTCATGTCAAAATTCCATAATTACAGCTTCCGAAACACCGTCCTTATCGCCATGCAGAAGCCGGACGCTTCCCTTGTGGCGGGCTTTTCCGCTTGGAAGAACAACTTTGAACGAAACGTGATGAAAGGGCAAAAGGGAATTAAAATCATTGCCCCGTCGCCCTATAAAATCAAACAGGAAATGCAGAAAATCGACCCGCACACACAGAAGCCCATAATCGGCAAGGATGGAAAGCCCGTCACCGAGGAAAAGGAAGTCACCATACCCGCCTACAAGGTGGTATCCGTCTTTGACGTTTCCCAGACCGAGGGAAAGGAGCTGCCGGACATTGCGGTTGACGAGCTGACAGGCGACGTTGACCGCTACAAGGATTTTTTCGCAGCCCTTGAAAAGACTTCCCCCGTTCCTATCGCCTTTGAGAATATCGAGGGCGGCTCTCATGGCTACTACCACTTGGAGGACAAGCGCATTGCTATCAACGAGGGCATGAGCGAATTACAGACCTTAAAGACCGCCATTCACGAAATCGCCCATGCGAAGCTGCACGACATTGACCTCAACGCGCCAAAGGACGAGCAGCAGCCCCACGTTGACCGCCGCACCCGCGAAGTCGAAGCGGAAAGCGTCGCCTATACTGTCTGCCAACATTACGGGCTTGACACGTCGGACTACTCTTTCGGCTATGTCGCCGGGTGGAGCAGCGGGCGGGAGCTGTCCGAGCTGAAAAGCTCCCTTGAAACGATACGCAGCGCAGCCGCCGAGATTATCAATTCCATAGACGAAAATCTTGCGGAGCTGCAAAAGGCACAGGACAAGGAGCAGACCGCCGGACAGGAGCAGCCCACCAGAGAGGGACAGGAAGCCGCGCCGGAGAAGCCGGATCCGGAAGCAGCCGCACCGGGAAAATCCGGCGCACAGGAAAAAGCGGGCGCAGCCCCGAAAGAAGCCTTTACCCCGGAAACGATTTACAGAGTGCGCCGGAACCCTTACAGCGACAGCCGGGAAAACAGCTACCTCTTGCAAGCCTATGTGACACAGGAGAACGGGCGGGCGAAAATGGGCGACGTGCTTTATACGGGAACGCCGGAGAAATGCCGCGAGCTTATGGGGCAGCTCAAAAGCGGCGAGCTGACCGAGGGCGACGTGAAGCAGCTTTACGCAAAGGCACAGGAAACGGCGCAGACCGCCGGACAGGACAAAGACACCTTTTCCATTTACCAGATAAAGGGCGGGGACGAAACAAGGGATTTCCGCTTTGAGCCATACGACCGCCTGCAGGCGGCGGGAAATGTGGTTGACAGGGCGAACTATGAGCTTGTCTATTCCGCGCCCCTTGCGCCGGAAACTTCCCTTGAAGATATTTACACCCGTTTCAATATCGACCACCCCAAAGATTTTAAGGGACACAGCCTTTCCGTTTCGGACGTGGTAGTGCTTCATCAGGACGGACAGGACGCGGCGCATTTCGTTGACAGTGTAGGTTTTCGGGAAGTGCCGGAGTTTTTACAGGAGCAAAAGCAGCTTACCCCGGACGACTTGGAAACGGGCGAAACTGTCAAGACACCGAGGGGGACTTTCCATGTGACCGCCATGAGCCGGGAGCAGATAGAAGCCGCCGGATATGGCTTTCACCACCAGTCGGACGACGGAAAGTATCTGATTATGGGGAATGGGACGCGGGCGTTTGCCGTTGCCGCAGAACAGGCGCAGCGGGACAATCCCTTGAAAACCGCCGAGCAGACCACAGAGCAGAACGGGAACATGATTGACGGTATCATCAACAACACCCCCACCGTTGACGAACTGGAAGCAAAGGTAAAGGCGGGCGAGCAGATTTCCCTTGTTGACCTGGCTAACGCTGTCAAAGCCGACAAGGAGCGCGGCAAGGGAGCGAAGCCGGAAAAGAAACCCTCTATCCGGGCGCAGCTTAGAGCCGACAAGGAAAAGGCACAGAAGAAAAACGCAAAGCAGAAGTCACAGGACTTGGAAAGGAGCTGACCCATGCCGGAACAGAGCAAATTTGAAAACATGGATTTGTTTGCTTCCCTTGAAGCGATTATGAAGCAGAACACAGGCTTTTACCAGAGCGACTTAGACATTGACAAAGAGATTATCGCAAAGGCGGCGGCAAGCCCCCACAGGGAGGACAAAACACTTTTGTGGTTCTGCCGCCCGTCCGGGACGCACTGTTTCCGGGAGCGCGACGTTTTCCTCAAAGACACCGCGCCCCACAACACATGGCGTTTCTACATGGAGCAGACAAGCGACCGCGTCCTTGCCTATGCAATCGAGCTGACGGGAAAGGAGCGCGGGAAAATTAAGGGCAATCTGTACGAACTGGACTACGCTAAACATTATGAGCGCGTCAAGGAAAAGGAACTGCCCGCCGATACGGTGAAGCTGATTTATGAGCGAGGGGAAAGGGAGATACCCGCCGGACGGTTCTTCAACGGCAACCCAGACCCGCAGCTTGGGAAGTTTGAACGCTTTGAAGCCCTACCCGACGACCCGGACGCGCTGCAATCACTCTTACAGGAAGAACGGCGCAGCCGGGAGCAGCTTCCACCGGGGGACTTCAAGGCGCATATCACAGCCTTGCGGGACGGGCTGATTGAAACGGAAGCGCGGCGCATTGTGCGGGAAATGAAGCGGCATTACGAGCCGAACAGCCCGAACAAGACCCATTTCATGGCAGAGCTTTCCCCGGCGTTCATGCGGCTTGCAGCCACAAAGGACACTGACCGCCTTTTCTCCATGCTGCCCTATAAGACTCTTTCCTTTTCCAAAATCGAGGGCAGACATGGGACGTATGCGCTGATTGACAAGGGGGAGAACCGGGACAGGGAGATAAGGAAGCCCCGCCCCTCTATCCGGGCGCAGCTTAAAGCAGACAAGGCAAAGACCGCCCCGAAAAAGGCGGCGGCAAAAACAAAAAATCACGATATGGAGGTATGAGCATGATTAGACTGACTGTTGAAGAAACAAACCTTTTGAGCATTTACAACGAGGGCGGCAAGCGGGCTTTGATTGAGAATGTCAACGCCGCGCTGCCCTACATGGACGCGGATATGCGGGAGCTTGCAAAGCGCACCCTTTCCAAAGTGGACGCTTTGACCGAAGCGGAATTTGCAGAGCTTCCCATTTACGCCGCTGATGAAGTATGAACGGGGTTAAGCGGCTGACGCCGCCCCAGAGCCGGAAAGTCAACGCCCTTGTGCGCCGGACGTGCTGCAATTATGATAACGGGAACTGTATCTTACTGGACGACGGGGACGAGTGCGTATGTCCGCAGCTCATTTCCTATTCGCTTCTCTGCAAGTGGTTCCGGGTTGCGGTGC
>ERZ780223.2751-NODE-2751-length-14307-cov-2.442885_pt1 | contig 14307 bp, 8 predicted proteins | sample MGYA00511016_ERZ780223 | MGnify/ENA primary metagenome ERZ780223 (study PRJEB29588, sample SAMEA2159032) | human gut metagenome | biome: human gut; feature: human-associated habitat; material: faeces | place: Denmark | collected 2008/2010 ... | reverse complement strand
GCAAATTCACTCCGATCAGAACATCACAAACATCATGCTGGTGGGCCACAACTACCGGGAGGACGAGCCCAACATGCTGGCAGACACCATGATTCTGTGCTCCGTCAACCGGGAGACCAAGACCCTGAGCATGGTGTCCTTCATGCGGGATCTCTACGTTCCCCTGCCCGCCTACGCCGGGCACTCCGGAGGCCGGAACCGGATCAACGTGTGCTACGCCCTGGGAAGCCAGTGGAAGCGGTCGTCTCTCGGCGGCATGGAGATGCTGGCCAAGTGCATCGAGCAGAATTTCGGCGTCCATGTGGATCACACCATTGAGGTCAGCTTCGACACCTTTATTTCCATCATCGATGCCCTGGGGGGCGTGGAGGTGGAGCTGACGGAACAGGAAGCGGAGTATCTGACGAAAAAAGTGGGCTATGTGGGGGAAATGCAGGCGGGACGGCAGGTGCTTGCGGGCAACGAGGCTCTGGCCTACGCCCGGATCCGAAAAATCGACAGCGACCGCCAGCGAGCCGCCCGGCAGCGCGGCGTCATTACCTCGGTCATTGCGCATTGCCGCTCTATGGGGCTGCTGGAAATCCACGACCTGGCGGAAAAGGTACTGCCCATGATCGTCACCGACATGACAACCAACGAAATCACCGACTATCTCTGGGAGTTCATTCCCATGGTGAAGGATCTGAAGCTGGAATCTCTGACCATTCCCGTGGACAACGAGATTCTGCCTCAGAGTGCCTGGGGAAAAACCATTGATCTGTATGGGTATCCGTCCAGCGTGCTGGAGTGCAACCTCAAGAGCAATGGGGAGTATTTACGGAATTTCCTGGGGATTGTGCCGGAGGCCTCCTGAGATATACAAAATCGGCGTGGCCAATTGGTCACGCCGATTTTATTCCGGTTCAGTTTTCTACGATGGCGGCGGTGAGGGCGGTCTGGGTGGCATCGTCTGCCATATTGCTGACAAACCACAGGTCATAGACCTTAGAATTCCTCTCAAACAGGACACGGTTAAATACATCGTGTGTTCCGTCTTCCGCCGTGGACTGACTCACCCGAAGGGTCGGATGGCCGTCCTGATCTCCATGCCAAGTGAACCATTGGCAGTTCCACAAGGTCTTGTTCAGATAGTGCATCAGCGGGAAGCTCTCCGAATCCGTCAGGTCTTTGGCGGTCAAGTCGGTGAGAATCAGGCCGCCGGTCTGGGCATCGTCACTGTTCCAAATCATGGCTTCCCCGTCGCCCAGGGGGCACATAGTCAGGGTGTAGCCGCTGGGAAGGGTGGCCTGAAAGGGATCAGGGTCGCTTGCCTTCACTTTCGCCGAACCACAGCCCGCTAGCAGCAGGGTCAGCAAGAGGAGCATCCAGGGAAGAAAACGCTTATTCTTAGCTTCTATGCCATTTCTGATTGCCATATTTTAAAATCCTTTCATGTATTTGGTAACTGTCATACCTATGTTTCACAGGATACACGAAAGGGGCACAAAATGCAAGAGCAATTCAAGGCACAGGTTTCACAAAATTTGGGGTGGAATTTGTTGCAAATTGATACAATGGGCGATTTTGATAGAACATTTCATTGCGAACCAGCGGTGCTCCGCGCAGCGAATCCAAATCATAATGACTGCCGGTGGCAGTCATACCATAATTTAGCGCAGACTGGTGTGGGAATCCCCCGGTTGAACGTAAAAGCTGCTGGTTTAGGATTGAAAATATTTGAATATCAGGGGGATTGCCACGCCAGTGTGAGCACTGGCTCGCAATGACATGGTTCTTTGACAATCTCAAGGACGCACGGGTGTGCGTCCTTTTCGTTCTTTAATGGGCGAACTGGCTCTCGTAGAGCTTTGCGTAGAAGCCCTGCTTTTGCAGAAGCTCTTCATGCCTTCCCTGTTCGATGATGTGCCCGTCCTTCATAACCAGAATCCGGTCGGCTCCCTGGATGGTAGAAAGCCGGTGAGCCACGATGAAGGAGGTTCTGCCCTGCATCATGGTATCGAAGGCCTTCTGAATCTTCACCTCGGTACGGGTGTCGATGGAGGAGGTGGCCTCGTCCAGGAAAAGCATTGGCGGCAGGCACAGCATCACCCGGGCAATGCACAGAAGCTGTTTCTGACCCTGGGATAAGTTTCCACCGTCTTCAGAAATAACCGTATCGTAGCCCTGTGGCATACGCTTGATAAAGCTGTGGGCATGTGCCTCTTTTGCTGCCTGGATCGCTGAAGCATCTCCACCTGAGATGGCACTCGTTGCATTGGAAAGAAGCGTATCCATATTGGCTGCTGTCCAGGACTCTGTTGTCCAGTTATCTTTTTCTGCTGTGATCTTCTTCACAGTCTCTGCCAGTCCTGATGTCGGAACTTCATCGTAACCAAGACTTCTGTCATAAACTGCTACATTTGTCACAGCTCCGTTTACACCATTACCAACGATCTTTGCTGCAGGAACTGCGAACTCTTTGTTCTCTGCATTATATACAGACGCACTTATCTGTCCGTCTACATAAATACGAACCAGTCCGTTATTTTCTTTTACACCAACGATCATAGATTCTGTTGCATCGGAAATAACTGCATCAGCTGTTGCTGTCACACCGTTTACCGTGAAATACGGATGTCCTTCCGCATTAATTCCGAGTTCATAAGCATCTCCCTGCTTTACAAGGACAACGCCTCTGTCTGCTGTCTGAACCTGTGCTGCTACTGTGAATCCGTTGGTTCCTTCTACGCTGCGGTCTTTTCCACTGATCTCGCTATTGCTTCCCTCTACAGTTTCTTTCTCTGCAATCTTATTCTCTGCATAGTATGGATCTGAGATCTTTCCTGTGATCTGATTTCCGGCTGCATCTGCTCCACTCTCTGCGGATACCTCTACAACATCACCATCATTCAGTGCTGTAGCAAATGTCAGTTTAAATGTACGCAGGTCTGCATACTCTGAAACTGTCACATTATCAACTACTTTGTCATTCACTTTTACTTTCAGGCCTGCATTTCCTTTGATCTTTTCACTTAACTGCACCTGAAGCTCTGTTCCTGAAACACTTGTCAGGCTCTTGAATGTCGGTGCAGTTGTATCTGCATCCTGGCTCAGAGACCATACCTGTACTTCTCCCGGCTGAAGTGTAACAGATACTTCTTCACCCTTTGTATAAGTATCTTTTGCTGTCGCAATCGTTCCATTCGGAGAATAAGTATGTACTGTACTCATGTGGTAAGTACCGGCTTTTGTAACTCCGATTGCATCATTCAGTGTAAATGTGATCGTCTTCTCTGTTGCAGACGGGTTTCTCATGGAAATGATTCCTGCATTTCCATCGAAGCATGCAAATCCATATGGATTCTGTACTTCACCGCTGCTCATTCCACCATTTCTGTAAGTGCTGAGTCTTGTTGCACTGGATGGATGGCTACCGATCATCTTCGCATTCTTCAGCTTGGAGAAATTTTCTTCCTCCCACTCAAGGAACTCTGCATTTACAAGATATTTATCCTTGTCCAGCAGTGAATCAGAGTAATAAAGCTCCCAGAATGCAGTTCCTCTTGTTCCCATCATATACAGGTAATTCTTGAACTGTTCTGCTGTCATGGAGTCAGCTACGATTCCTGTTCCTTCACTTCCGTAGATCGGATCGTGGTTATAAAGATTTGCCAATGGGAACTGAAACTGGTGTACCTTAACAAACTCATAGTAGTTCGCATCACGGTAAGTCAGCATATTGTCCATCTTATTATTCAGTGTACCATTACTGATCTCTCCACGGTCTCCTGCACACTGTAACCATACAGAGTTTGCCCACTGTAAGAACCATGGACTTGGGTTCACATAACAGGTCAGGGAGATCCACAAGTTCTTAATATTATAATCTTTCTCAGCCTGACGGACATTCTCCATCAGCACGATCCATTTCTCCCAAAGGTCTGTCACATGGTACATCTGATTCTGTCCACCATACATATGGCGGTGTTCCTCACTGTATCCTACAATGCCTTCTCCTGACGGGAATGCATTATACTGTGCAACATCTGCAAATCCATCCCACTTCCAGTAGTTTACTCCATAGTCGTGCATCCAGTTGATCGCCATTTCTTCAAACTTCTGAACATAAGTTGCATCTGCAACATCAATGGAACCACCGGACTTACTTCCTGTTCCGCTCTTTGTCAGGATATCTGCCAGAGAACCGAAGAAGTTGTATCCTCCTCTTGGTCCAATCCATACACCGAAATCAGATCCCAGTTTATTTACCAGGGAACTGGATGTCGTCAGTCCATTCGGGAACTTGGAGTTAAACTCCCAGAATCCTGTTGTATTCAGGGTCGTTCCTGAACGTACGGAATCTACAACTGATGTATTATTGTAGTTGTTCCATCCATCATCCACTACATAGGAATCCATCGGGCGAACTCCGGTCTGTGTCAGTTCCTTCTCGATTTCAATGAATGAGGAAAGGATATTATCATCATCAATTCTCATCATGTTGTCGAACCAGGAGTTGTACTGCAGACGGAAATCTGACGGAGTTGCAATACTGTCGATATAATCATAAAAATCACTTTGGATGACTCCCTGATCACTTCCGTCACTATGGCTTGCACCAACAACGGTCTGCCAGGAAATATACTTTCCATCCTCAGTCAGCTGTCCGTCTCTCTCAAAATCTGTAAAATTCTTTCCTGTATAGTAGCGTACATGTCCCAAACCTGATTCAATCTGTGTATCAGTTTCCGGGAATTCTGATCCCACAAACATTCCATCAATATAGATCGGCTGTCCGAGATTTGCCTTATATTCGCTCATCTCTACAACACCGCCGACTCCCTTCGGAACAGTCCATGTCTTATCGCTGTCTGTGACTGTCAGATGCTCGCCATCGATATAATCCATGCGGACATCCTTATCTTCACTGTCAATCTCCAGGAACTTACGCATGAAATGATCCCCATCATACATGACAATCTTTTCTGTAATATTGGCTTCGCCTGTTCCCATCTGAACCGGATCAAATTCAAAAGTAATCATCTTACCGGTCTTATTGACATCATTGATCACTGCTGTTGTATCATCAATCGAAGTCGATTTCAGTGTCAGTTCACTGGATTTGATTTCTTTTCCGGCAATCTGTGTACCTTTGTCAAGAACAGTTGTTCCGGCTGTATCCTGCACATCCAGTTCTCCGACATTCATAAACTTATTCCGGTTTGCATCCTGCCAGTGGTAGGACTCAATACCAACCAGTTTGATCTTGGATGTCGTCACTGTTTCATCCAGCTCGATCGCATCCGGCTTTGTATTTGCATCGGTTGTCAGTGAAATTTCTGCATTTCCACCAACCGTTGCATCCTGCCATGCACTGCCATCCCAGTACTGGATCTTCAGTTTGGTCAGACGTCCGGTACAGTTATACTTCGCACTATTATCATAACGCGGTGTATAAACCACTTTTTTTACTTCTTTTTCTGATCCAAAATTTACTACCAGTTTCATATCATCCGAATTAGAACACCAGAAATTGCCTGTTGTATCGGTAATCCCGTCTAATATCTGACTGCTATTTCCCTCACTGGTCGTATATTCTTCCAATGAAACTGCCCCGTTACTTGTCTCATCCAGCGTCTTAATCACAAATTCTTCTGAATTTTCTCCCGGTGTGAACACTGAATTTCCAAGCAGGTTCTCAATTTTTGTCGTGGAAAGCCTGTCATCAGAAATACTGAACTCACGGCTGAGCTTATCATTTCCAATGGTCACAATATTTCCACTCTTCGTAGCACTGACTGCATCCTGTGCGGCTTCTACTTCAGTCACTGCAAGCGGTGAAATCTGCACACAGCTTAATGCTGTCACAAGTGCAACCGCTTTTTTTAGTTTCCCTTTCATCATAGAAACTTATCTCCTTCCTCCCATTTTCGTGAGTATCTTATTTATATTAAGATACATCCTACTTTATTGTATCTCTTTTTTCCTCTCAAATCTTGTCACCCCCCCCACATTTTTTTGCTGTTTTTTGTCTGATTCGGAACTATTCGGATCTGTCTCGCATCCGTTTAGTGAAAGGGATTTGATTAGACTGGTATATTAATAAAGGTGCTTATGACCTGATATCCTATGCATCGGATTATCTGAGACAGGTCATAAACACCTTACTTTATTATTAGAAATGATGAAAAACTATTTTCAGTTATTATCCCAGCATTTCCCGGAGCATTTTGTTGACCATTCCCGGATTTGCCTTTCCTTTCATGGCTTTCATCGTCTGTCCGACCAATGCACCGAGTGCTTTTTCTTTTCCTCCTCTGTAATCAGCGACTGCCTGTGGATTGTCAGCAATGACTTTCTCCAGCGTCGTTCTGAGTGCATCTGCATCATTGACTGTCTTCAGTCCATGCTCTTCTACATATACATCCGGCTCAATATCATTCAGGAAGATCTGTTCAAATACTTCTTTTGCCACAGAACTATTTACTGTGCCCGCATCATTAAGCTCGATCAGCTTCGCCAGATTCACCGGTGAGAACTTCAGATCTTCTGCTTCCATGCTGTGTTCCTTCATCAGACGCATCGTCTCTACCATCAGCCAGTTGGATACTTTTTTCGGCTTATTGCAGATCGCAGTCGTCGCTTCAAAAAGATCTGCCATATGCTTGGATTCTGTAATGATCTCTGCATCATATTCCGGGATGTCAAATTCTTTTTTGTAACGCTCCAGCTTCTCTGTCCGAAGTTCCGGCTGCTGTGCCCTGATTTTTTCGATCCATTCGTCACTGATCACGATCGGAACAAGATCCGGTTCAGGGAAGTAACGGTAATCCTGTGCATCTTCTTTGGAACGCATTGCATAGGAATGTTCTTTATTATCATCCCATCTTCTTGTCTCCTGGGTCACTGCTTTTCCTTCTTCCAGCAGCTCGATCTGTCTCTGACGCTCTCCCTCAATTGCATGAGCGATTGCTTTAAAGGAGTTCAGGTTTTTCATTTCCGTTCTTGTACCAAATGTATCCGAACCAACTTCCCGAACAGAAAGGTTTACATCCGCACGCATAGATCCTTCCTGCAGCTTGCAGTCCGATGCTCCCAGATACTGTACGATCATACGGAGTTTCTCAAGATATGCGATCACTTCCTCAGCGGAGCGCATATCCGGCTCTGATACAATCTCTACCAGCGGAACTCCGCTTCGGTTATAATCAACCAGTGATGTATCATCCCATTCATCGTGAACGAGCTTTCCTGCATCTTCCTCCATATGCATTTCATGGATCCGCACTTTTTTCTTTCCGCTTCCGCTTTCAATCTCTACATATCCATCTCGTGCGATTGGAAGATAAAGCTGGGAAATCTGATAGTTCTGCGGATTATCAGGATAAAAATAGTTCTTGCGGTCAAATTTACATACCTGCGTGATCTTACAGTTTGTTGCAAGTCCGATCGCCATCGCATATTCTACAACCTGCTTATTCAATACCGGAAGCGACCCAGGCATACCGGTGCAGACCGGGCAGGTATGCGTATTCGGTGCCCCACCAAATTCGGTACTGCATCCACAGAAAATCTTTGTCTTTGTTGCCAGTTCGATATGAACTTCCAGTCCGATCACTGTCTCATACTGCTTTGCCATGATTACTGTACCTCCTTTTCCGCTGTCCGTCCGATCTGTGCAGGAACCTCATGCACTTTCTTTGTCGCACATTCATAAGTATATGCGGCACGGATCAGCGTCTTTTCGTCGAATACATTTCCTATGAGCTGCATTCCCACCGGCAGCCCTTTGCTGTCTTTTCCTACCGGCACACTCATGCCCGGAAGTCCGGCAAGATTGACAGAGATCGTATAAATATCTCCCAAATACATTTTCATCGGGTCATCCAGACTCTTTCCAAGCTCCGGTGCTGTTGTCGGGGCAGCAGGTCCCAAGATCAGATCGTATTTTTCAAATACACGGTCAAACTCCCTCTTGATCAGGGCTTTTGTTCTCAACGCTTTCAGATAATAGGCATCATAATATCCTGAACTTAATACGAAAGATCCCAGCATGATCCTTCTCTTTACCTCTGCTCCGAATCCTTCGGAACGGGTCTTTTTATACATATTGTGAAGTCCCTCATACTCTTTGGTACGATATCCATATTTTACTCCGTCGAAACGTTCCAGGTTGGAACTTGCCTCTGCTGCTGCGATCGTATAGTATGCCGGAATCGCATATTTTACGAGTCCCAGGTCAAACACCTCTACCATTGCACCTTTTTCCTCAAGCACTTTCGCTGCCTGCATGACTGCCTGATTTACTTCGGGATCCAGTCCTTCGCCCATATAATCTCTCGGGATTCCGATCCTGAGTCCTTTTACATCTTCCACCAGTGCTTCTGTAAAATCACAGTCATCCCGTTCGATCGACGTACTGTCTTTCTCATCGTGGGATGCGATCACTTCCAGGATTGCTGCACAGTCTGCCACATCCTTTGCCACCGGTCCGATCTGATCCAGTGAAGAACCATATGCCACCAGTCCATAACGGGAAACTGTACCGTACGTCGGTTTCAGTCCCACTACTCCGCAAAAGGAACTTGGCTGACGGATCGATCCACCGGTATCAGAACCAAGTGCATAATAACATTCGCACGCAGCCACTGCCGCACAGGATCCACCGGAAGAACCTCCCGGAACATGAGCTGTATTATGAGGGTTTTTCGTTGGTCCATAATAAGAAGTCTCCGTCGTACTTCCCATGGCAAACTCATCCATATTCGTCTTTCCGAGAATGACGGCTCCTGCATTCTTCAGGTTTTCAACCGCCTGTGCTGTATAAGTCGGCTTAAACCCGGAAAGAATTTTGGAACTGCATGTTGTAAGCTGTCCTTCAATACACATATTATCTTTGATCGCCACAGGAACTCCTGCCAGCGGACCGGTCAGTTCTCCTGCATCCATCTTTTCAAGAAGAGTGGCACAGCGAAGAAGAGTCGATTTTCCTGATCCAGATGGACCAATGATTGAAACTACTTGGCCTTCTTTCACCTGTAACGAAATGTCTTTCAAAACACCGCTTCCATCGAAACTTTTTTTCACATGGTTCATTTCCAAAAGGACTTTGCCTTCCGGCCTTTTATTCTGATTTGCCATCCTTCTCCACCTTACCTGTAATACGATAACCGTTTTTCAATGTATTCCATCACAGTTGCAACAATCAGATTGAACACATAGTAAAAAATACCGGCAGCAAGCAGTGGCACAACGCTGGTTTGAGCTGCACCGATCTGCTTGGCAACTGTAAACATCTCTGCGATTGAAATCGTAAATGCAAGAGATGTATCCTTGACTAATGTAATCGTCTCATTTGTAATCGATGGAAGCACTCGCTTAATCACCTGTGGCAAAATAATGCGCACAAAAGTCTGCGCCTTGCTGTAGCCTAACACCTCTGCTGCCTCATACTGGCCCTTTGGCATTGACTCAATGCCGGAGCGATAGATCTCAGCAAAATATGCGGCATAGTTAATCACAAACGCAATGATAACTGCTGGGAAACTGTATCCAGTTCCCATTTTCAATCGAAACATATAGTAAGGTCCAAAGTAAACCACAATGATCTGCAGCATCAGAGGGGTTCCTCTCATGACTGAAATGTATAGTTTTGCAATTAGCTTTACGATTTTGCAGCGTGACATGCGACCAAATGCAACCAGCATACCAAGCGGCAGTGAGAACAAAAGCGTCAACGCGAAAATCTCGACTGTGACAAGAAAGCCTTCTGACAGCTGTTCTGCCATTGCCATTATATCCATAGTAATATGATACCTTTCCTACTTCTTATGATAAAGCATTATTTTCCGAGGCAAACACTGTCGGAAAGTCCCCACTTGTCTGCAATCTTATTAAAAGTGCCATCCTTTACCATCTCATCAAGTGTATACTGTTATCAATATACGGCTCAGACCAAGTATACTCGTCCTCACGACCGTTCATCGTAAAACCATTCCAGATACAATCGATAGCACCAGAATCCAACTCCATATCCTTTGAGTCCCAGTCAATCGGCTGCTTTACAAGTTCCCAACCCTGTCTATTGCAAACTTCCTCTGCCAACTCAAGGTCAAAGCCTACATACTCACCATTCTCATCGCGATAGCCATACGGTGGAAATTCTGCATCAAATCCAACTGTGAAGGTTTTCTGATCAGAGGTGGATTCGACTTCAGTATCCTTTGCTGCCTCAGTTGTTGACTTTGTTGTCTCCTTTGACTCACTCTTTGAACTAGAACATCCTGTTACGGTCATTGCTGCCATTCCTACAGCGAGTGCTGCTGCGATCATTTTTCTCATAATCTTTCTCCTCTTCTCCGGCCACAGGGCACTGCAGCTACTTTATTGCGCTAACGTATTAGCGCTGTGCTATGGCAACATATCGAGGTGCTTTTGTCAATTGACAAATTCCCATCCATTCAATAAAAAACGGGGTCAGGCACGGATAAACTAGCGTTTATCGTGAACTGACCCCGTAGCTTTTTTCATAAAACTAAAAACTTAGGAAATCCTCTCTTTGATGACCTTTAGTCTCGTGAACTCCTCACGCTCCTTCTCTTCAAGCGCATTTGTAATATTCTTTACAATTGCTTCGTAGGTCGGAATCGTGATATTCTTTAACGCATTTGCACGTTTCTGCGTCTTTTTAATGTTTGTTGCCAGACGGATCGCTGACGTCTCTATCGTGGAAAGCTTAATGGTTAGCTCTTTAACACGATTGAATGCCTTTTGCGCCTCATCCAGGCTGACTCTGGTGCTGTAGAACGCATAAATCGGCGTTCCTTCGCTGGCCTCTTTATCATACTCCACAAGCGGAATTTCAGTACCCATTATGCTTCGCGTCTTGATCTTTACAGTGTTTTCCACTGGAACTGTCTTAGCGATATCCTGCACCATATGAATACCCATCTCGATATTGGCCTGTTGCAGCGCTTCATAGGCTGCGCGGAAAGTCGTATCAATTTCAGTCTGAATGGTGGACGCCTGATCCACAAGATCCATCATTTCTCGCACCAGGATGTTTCTCTTTTTGTCCATCAGGTCATAACCCTGTCTCGCAAGCGCTAACGAGTTCTTGGCTGCGATCAGATTTCCCTTTGTAGGGAACATATTAATATTCATAGCGCCTTCCTCTCTACAGCTTATGCCTGCTTTTTGTCACTGTCTGTATCTGCATCCTTTTTATCGTAATAAACATCAAGAATCTTGGTGTCAATACGGTCGAGTTCTTCTCTAGGAAGCATACGAAGCAGATCCCAGCCAATCTCAAGTGTGTCAATGATGCTTCTGTTTTCCTGATCGCCCTGTCCAACAAAACGACCCTCAAATGCTTTACCAAATTCCAGATACTTCTTGTCAAGATCAGAAAGTTCATCCTCACCGATAACACTTGCTAAATTTCTGGCATCTCCTACCTTTGCATAGCAGGAGAACAGCTGGTTTGCAACAGACTGGTGATCTGCTCTTGTATAGCCCTCACCGATACCATCCTTCATCAAACGTGACAGAGACGGCAATACACTGATCGGCGGGTAAATATTGTTTCCAAAAAGGCTTCTGTCAAGAACAATCTGACCCTCTGTGATATAACCTGTCAAGTCTGGGATTGGGTGGGTAATATCATCGTTTGGCATAGTCAGAATTGGAATCTGCGTAACTGAACCATTGATTCCGCGCACAATACCAGCACGCTCATAGATAGTAGCAAGCTCAGAATACAGATAACCCGGATAACCTTTACGAGAAGGAATCTCGCCCTTTGAAGAGGAAACCTCACGAAGAGCCTCTGCAAAAGAAGTCATATCTGTTAAAATAACAAGGATATGCATATGCTGCTCAAAAGCCAGATACTCTGCTGCCGTCAGCGCCATACGAGGTGTGATCAGACGCTCTACAACAGGATCATTTGCTAAGTTTACAAACATGGTAACATGTTCACTTACACCGCTCTCCTCAAATGTTCTGCGGAAGAACTCTGCGACATCATACTTAACACCCATAGCAGCAAATACGATAGCAAACTTTTCATCGGAATTATCACCAAGAGATGCCTGCTTTACAATCTGTGCTGCCAGCTTATCATGCGGCATACCATTTCCAGAGAAGATCGGCAGCTTCTGTCCACGAATCAGCGTGGTCAGTCCATCGATTGCAGAGATACCTGTACGAATATAGTTACGCGGATACTCTCTCGTTACTGGGTTTAACGGCAGTCCGTTTACATCACGCTTAATTTCGGCGTTGACAGGACCCAGTCCATCAATTGGACGGCCGATACCATCAAAGGTACGTCCCAAAATATCTGGTGAAAGCGCTAACTCCATTGGATGACCGGTCAGGCGGGTATGAGTGTTAGTCAAAGACATATTCTCAGAACCCTCAAATACCTGAATCATCGCCTTATCCTCATAGCAGGCAACGATACGGCCAAGCTTTTTTTGCTTTCCATCTACTACAATTTCAACAACTTCATCATATGCGGCATCCTTCATGCCCTCAATGGCAATCAGAGAACCGTTGATCTGACTCAAACCTAAATATTCAATAGCCATAACGGCTCCTCCTTACGCATTTTTCTCGATGACTTCATCGTAGAATGTATCAATATCTTTCATATACTGATCAAACATATCAAGACGATCATTCGGCACATCATACTTGATATTGATGACACGGTCAAAGATGTTGCTCTGCTTTAAGACGCTCATCGGATGACCCATCGTTACTAGTGATCTAGCACGGTCGTATAAGTAGAGAATGACACGCATCTGCGCTGCCTGCTTTTCAATCGGCACGCATGTATCATCCTTGTGGAATGCATTCTGCTGCAGATATCCCAGACGAACAACTCTTGCGATCTCCAGCGTCAGCTTCTGATCATCAGGAAGTACATCAGAACCGATCAGCTTTACGATTTCCATCAATGCACTTTCCTGATTTAAGATTGCCATCAGGCGATTTCTGTTTGCAATGAAATCCTTTCCAGCCTTTGCATTATACCATGGTGCCAGATCCTGTACATACTCACTGTATGAGGTCAGCCAATGGATAGCCGGGAAATGTCTTGCATAAGCAAGAGATTTGTCCAGTCCCCAGAAGCAGCGCACAAAACGCTTTGTGTTCTGTGTAACAGGCTCTGAGAAATCGCTTCCCTGCGGGGAAACAGCGCCGATAATAGTAACACTTCCGACACTTCCATTTAAATTGTGCATCATGCCGGCACGCTCATAGAATGCAGATAGCTTTGATGCTAAGTAAGCTGGGAAACCTTCCTCGGCCGGCATCTCCTCCAAACGTCCTGACAACTCTCTAAGAGCCTCTGCCCAACGTGATGTAGAGTCTGCCATGATGGCTACATGGTAACCCATATCTCTGTAATACTCAGCCAGTGTCAGTCCAGTGTAGATACTTGCCTCACGCGCTGCAACCGGCATGTTGGATGTATTTGCAATCAAAACAGTTCGATCCATAAGTGGATTGCCGCTCTTTGGGTCAATAAGTTCTGAAAACTCCTCAAGAACCTGAGTCATCTCGTTTCCACGCTCACCACATCCAATATAAACAATAATATCGGCATCAGACCACTTTGCAACCTGATGCTGAGTCATCGTCTTTCCTGTTCCAAATCCACCAGGAATAGCTGCGGTACCACCCTTTGCGATTGGGAACAATGTATCAAGAATACGCTGTCCTGTAATAAGCGGCTCTGATGCTGCATAGCGCTTATTAGTTGGTCTTGGCACACGAATTGGCCACTTCTGAGTCATAGACAATTCTTTCTTTGTTCCATCATTCTGAATGATCGTTACAATAGTCTCATCAATGGTGTATTCACCATCATTTGCAACGCTCTCTACTGTACCCTCAGTGTCAGGCGGAAGCATACACTTGTGTACAATCATTGGTGTTTCTTGAACCTCAGCGATTACTGTTCCGCCAAATACATGCTGTCCTGGCTTTACTGTAATATGTGCCTGCCACTTTTTGTTGCGGTCAAGTGCGTCTACACTTAAACCTCTTGTGATATACATACCACCGGCCTTTGCGATCTCGCTCAGCGGTCTCTCTATACCATCAAAGATGTTATGAAGGATACCAGGTGCCAGTGTTACAGAAATTGCTGCACCTGTTGAATATACCTCATCGCCTGGCTTTAATCCTGTTGTCTCCTCGTAAACCTGAATGGTCGTTCTTGAACTGTCAAGACGAATGACCTCTCCTACCAGTTTCTGCGGTCCAACATAAACCATTTCACCCATACGAAAAGCAGTCTTTCCTTTAATATAG
>ERZ780223.2745-NODE-2745-length-14322-cov-6.096236_pt1 | contig 14322 bp, 16 predicted proteins | sample MGYA00511016_ERZ780223 | MGnify/ENA primary metagenome ERZ780223 (study PRJEB29588, sample SAMEA2159032) | human gut metagenome | biome: human gut; feature: human-associated habitat; material: faeces | place: Denmark | collected 2008/2010 ... | reverse complement strand
AATTACCTATAGCATTTCTCATAAAATATCTTCCTATTTAAAAAATGAGATTTGCACCAGAGCTCCATAAAACTCCTACAAATATAAATAATAAAATAGTAAATTTAATAGTAGGAGAATTATAATGAACATCGAATTATTAAAAATCGGCTGCTTTGTTATGATAATTGGAATGAGTTTTGTTTACGTATTTTTATTGATTATGATATGGATCGTAAATATCGCAACAAAACTAATAAAAATATTAAACAAATATTTCCCTGAAGCAGTTGAAGAAGAAAAATATCAACCTAAGAAAAAATCAGAAAAAATTGATGAAGAAATTGCCCTTGCAATTGCTTGCGCTATTGCAGAAAGGAGCAAACAATGTTAAGCGAGTTTGTTTCTACGCACAGTGTAATAATATCAGCTGGATTACTTATCCTTGCATACATCTTTATTGCACTTGAAAAAATACCCAAGGTCACAATTGCCTTAATTGGTGCTGCAATTACCATAGTCTTAGGACTTGTTAGTCAGACCAAAACTCTAAATGGAATATTGAATCCACATTATTTTATTAATTTTGTAGATTTCAATGTAATATTTTTACTTGTATCTATGATGATAATTGTATCAATAACAACAAGAAGCGGGGTATTCAACTGGATTGCAAATGAACTTTTAAAATTCACAAAAGGTCACCCCTTAAAAGTGTTATGCGCACTAGGATTATTTACAGCAATAACGAGTGCTTTTTTAGATAACGTCACTACGGTTATTCTAATTATGCCTATCACATTTGCAATTGCAAAAAAATTAGACGTTGATCCTATTCCGTATTTATTAACAGAAATTTTTGCTTCTAATATCGGAGGAACGGCAACCCTGATTGGAGACCCTCCAAATATAATTATAGGAAGCGCAGGCGGTTTATCGTTTATGGATTTTATAAAAGAACTTACTCCAGCTATTGCTCTAATATTTTTAGCTATTGTATGTTTATTATCTTTTATATTCAAGAGAAAACTCATTGCATCTCCTGAAAAAATGAAAGAAGTTGCTCAAATTGATAATTCCCATACAATAACCGATAAGCATCTAATGTTACGTTCAACCATAATACTTGCACTCGTAATTTTAGGATTTATGACTCATGATATAATCCATATAGAAACTTGCGTTGTTGCAATGCTTGGAGCAAGTTTTCTACTTATTTTTGAAAAACCAACAGACATTTTAAGAGATGTGGAATGGAACACAATCTTCTTTTTCATAGGTTTATTCATTATAATCGGCGGTCTGGAAGCTTCCGGCGGAATTAAGCTAATGGCAGAGTGGATTCTAAAAATTACTCAAGGTTCTCAAGTGGCAACTTCAATGATAATTCTATGGGCATCAGGAATTATATCTGGAATTATTGATAATATTCCATATACTGCAACAATGGCACCTATGCTTGTCGAAATAGAAAAAGCTATGGGGGCAGCTTACACATATCCGCTATGGTGGGCATTATCACTAGGTGCGTGTCTTGGCGGAAACATGACTATTATCGGTGCGGCTGCTAACGTTATTGTATCTGAAAATGCAGCAAAAGAAGGGCATCCGATTTCATTTATGAGATTTTTGAAATATGGTATTGCTGTTGTGATAATTTCACTTTTAATAAGTACAGCATACCTGTATTTAAAATTTTTAAAATAATCAATCTTACAAATCAAAAAATTAAAGCCTGAATTTAATATATTAAATTCAGGCTTTAATTATCTAACCGATGCATAGGTTAAATATTTGCTCAAGTTTGACAAAATGTCACTGAACTCCTCATCTGAATATGATGTTTCCATAATTAAAGAACTATCTAAAAGCTTTGAGGGTACAAATTTTTGCAAATAATACCTTTTTGCACCATTTATAAGTTTACCGATTTTATCAAAATCATCAAATGTTAATTGGGATTTTAAAACTGTTGTTCTGAATTCATAATCAACTTTACTATTCATAATTAATTCAATACTTTTTTGAATATTTATTGTACTACATTCAACATTTGTAATATCTTTATACTTTTCTAAAGGAGCTTTTATATCCATCGCAATATAATCAAGCAAACCATCATTTATAAGTCTTTCTATCATCACCGGATTTGTTCCGTTAGTATCTAGTTTTACAAGAAAACCCAGAGCTTTAATTTGTATGATAAAATCATAAAGCCCTTTCTGTAAAGTAGGTTCACCTCCTGTTACAACAACACCATCCAGTTTCCCTTTCCGTGAATTTAAAAACTCAAAAAAAGCCGGTACGGTTAATACCGGCTCTGATTTTGTAATTAATTCAGGATTATGACAATATCCGCAACGAAAATTGCATCTGCTTGCAAATACAATACATGCGATTTTCCCAGGATAATCCAGAAGTGAAGTTTTTTGAACACCACCTATATTGAAAGACATTTATCTTTTGCCTCACATATATTAAATGTTTTTCTATTTTTAAACTCCGCTTTTTTACCTTTATTCCACTGATTAACAGGTCTGATATACCCGACTATTCTTGAATAAATTTCACATTCTTCTCCACAATCCGGACAAGTTTGATGTTCTCCTTTAACATATCCATGATTTGGACATATTGAGAATGTAGGAGAGAATGTAAAATACGGCAGATGATAATTTTCACAAACTTTTTTTACAAGATTCTTCATCGTTGAGATATCAGAGATTCTTTCACCTGCAAAAATATGTACAACTGTTCCTCCGGTATATTTTGTTTGCAAATCATCTTGATGATCCAAAAGCTCAAAAATATCATCCGTATAATTTACCGGCAATTGAGTTGAATTTGAATAATATGGTTCTGCATTTACACTATAATATTCATCGTCATTCGCGCATTTAATATCTATAAGGTTTTTCTTATCTAATTTTGCTAAACGATAACTTGTACCTTCTGCCGGTGTAGCTTCTAGATTATAGTTATTACCTGTTTCTTGTTGATATTCAACAATTCTTGCTCTCATATAATTCATAGTTTCAATAGCAAATTGTTTTCCATCTTCAGTTCCAATATCTTTACCCAAAAGATTTGTACAGGCTTCATTCATTCCTACAAGCCCGATTGTTGAAAAATGGTTCTTCCAATACACACCGAATCTTGATTTAATATCTCTTAAATAAAATTTAGTATATGGGTATAAATTCGCGTCAGTCAGTTTTTCTAATATTTTACGCTTGATTTCCAGGGATTTTTTAGCAAGCTCCATCCTGGCGTTCAATATATTAAAGAATTCTTCTTTAGATTTTGATTGATACGCAATTTTAGGTAAATTAATCGTTACAACACCAATTGAACCAGTCAACGGATTTGACCCGAACAATCCGCCACCTCTGTATTCAAGCTCACGATTATCAATTCTCAAGCGACAACACATAGAACGCGCATCTTCCGGATTCATATCAGAATTTATAAAGTTTGAAAAATACGGAATACCATATTTCGCACTCATTTCCCACAATCCATCCAGATTTTCATTATTCCAATCAAAATCTTTAGTTATATTATATGTAGGAATAGGGAAGGTAAATACACGTCCGGAATTGTCTCCCTGCATCATTACTTCAAAAAAGGCTTTATTAATCATATCCATTTCAGATTGAAAATCGCCATAAGTTTCTTCCATCATCTCTCCGCCAACAATAACACATTGATCCTTATAATAACCTGGAACTGTCAAATCCATCGTAATATTTGAAAATGGAGTCTGAAAACCTACACGAGTCGGAACATTCATGTTAAATACAAATTCTTGCAATGCCTGTTTTACTTGAGAATAATTCAATTTATCATATCTTACAAACGGAGCTAACAATGTATCAAAATTAGAAAAAGCTTGTGCACCGGCACTTTCACCCTGCATAGTATACAGGAAATTCACAATTTGTCCCAATGCAGTTCTAAAATGTTTAGCCGGAGCTGATTCAACTTTACCTTTTACACCTTTAAAGCCCTCAGTTAACAAATCTTTCAAATCCCAACCTACACAATATACTGAAATAATATTTAAATCATGGATATGAATGTCGCCATTTTCATGAGCTGTTTTTATTTCATTAGGATAAATTTTATTCAACCAGTAATTTTTACTCATGCCTGACGCTAAATAATTATTCAAACCCTGAATCGAATACCCCATGTTAGAATTTTCGTTAACCTGCCAATCTAATTGCTTTAAATAATCATCAATCATGTCCACTGATGAATTATTTACAAAATCACGCATTTTATTATGTTGTTCACGATAAAGAATATAAGATTTTGCAGTCTGCTTATATTCAGAAGATAACAAGACTTTCTCAACAACATCCTGAATTTCTTCAATAGTTGGAGCCTCAAAATTAGATTGTTTTTCTTTCACAAAGTCATTAACTATTTTAATTACGTTTTTAGTTAACCTCCTTGCAGTAAAAGAATCAAACTCTTTTGTCACATTTGATGCTTTTTTTATAGCATCAGTGATTCTTTCGGAATCAAAATCAACAAGCATTCCGTCTCTTTTAATAACTTTTTGTTGCATAAAAACCTCCTCAGTCACGCAAGTAATACAAACTAATCAAGCATTCCGACTATAACGGCTGCGGACCAGTGAGGGAATTTCACCCATGCTTTCCTTAATTAGTAAAATTATTATACAACGTATTCAAAATTATGTAAATCTATAAAATTTATTCAAGTCATTCCGAACTGGTTTCTGAATCTACTGATTCTGATACTGAAACCAGTTCAGCATGACAAATTCTTAGTTCAATCTAAAGATTAAGTAATTAAATATCCGCAGTACAATATGGGCATTTAGTAGCTTTAACATTAATTATTGAATAACAATGCGGGCAGGTTTTTGTTGTTTGCAATGCCTCTGCATTCTTTTTAGCGATTGCTCTAAGTTTATTTATCATTTTCACAAGCAAAAATACAGTAAATGCAATGATTATAAAACTTATCAACGTATTAATAAACAAACCCAAGTTAATAGTTACAGCCCCTGCAGCCTTTGCAGCTTGCAAAGACGGGTAATGAATAACTTTGCCATTATAATCAGGTAAGGTTAAATACAGATTAGAAAAATCAACACGTCCTAAAATCCAACCTAATGGCGGCATTATTATATCTTTAACTAAAGAGTCAACAACCTTTCCAAATGCGGCACCAATAATGATACCAACAGCCATATCAATGACATTCCCCTGAATCGCAAAAGTCTTAAATTCATTTAATATACGTTTTACAAAATCTAACATAACATTTATGGCTCCGTTTTATTTATCAAAATAATCTATTGTATTTAATTATTCACAATTAATAAATAAATACAATAGATTACTGGTCATATAAAAAAATACTTAACATACACTATAAGGGATATTTTATCCACGGACTATTGTCATCTTTCAACAATCCTTCTACAATACTAATAATCCCGCTCAATGATAAATCACTTCCGTGCCACATAGCTCTGCCTACAACATAACCTTTTGCAAATTCGCTCCAGTTAGAATAAAGCTCTTTTGATTTTTCATAAGCTGCAATAATATACTGCCAAGCTTCACCTTCTGAAATATATTGAGAATCAAAACAACATCGTGTCACAAGAACCAAACGCCCTAAATCCCAAGCAACAATAGAAAGTGTTTTAAATTCACTTGCTCCCCGAACAACATGTTCATCAACAAGTGTTTCTAAAGACTCTTTTATGTTATTAACATACTCCATTAAAGAACGGTCTTTTTCTTCTTCAAAAAGTACATCAGTATTAAATTCAGAAGATGAATTTGCTATAACAGGTCTTATGGCTTCAAAATACACATGATGGCCTCTGTGCAAAAGCCAATCTAAAGTATCTAGTGCAGATTCTCTATCTACAATTCCATAATAATCATTTAATCTATTTGACACATCCAGCTTATCATGTTCTGTTTCCAAACAATTACAATAATATTGGTTTTGTTCTGCATTTATAGCTCCCACATTGATTGCGGCATATTGCTCGGGACTAAGGGCTGGAGCATTTTCTTTGCAGGCATATGCAACATTTTGAAAACTTTTCATCAACCTTTTAGCATTATTCATCAATCTTGTTAGATTCATACATTTACCCCGGTTGAATTATTGAGTAATATCAGTAAACACAAAACCTGAATTTTTATCATATGAAATTGTATATCTCTTATTAGGTTCTACATTTACTTCGATTTTTTGAGGATCGTACGTTGTTCTAACAGATTTATAAATAATACCAGGTCTTACTTTTTCATATTGTAACTCTAAAACGTTTTTTCCCGGCAGTAAATTGTATGCTCTTTCTCCCCAGCCTTCAACCGTTTGAACAGGAGCTTCATCATTAATTGTTAAAACTGATACTGTATGATTAAATCCCAACGGATTCCACTGACAATCTTTAATAATCATAACTGAAGCATCAGGATGTTCTTCCAAATATTTTTTCTTATGCCCATTGTGAATTTGCATTGCAAATGCAGTATACAAAAAACCTGCTAAACAAATACCACCTACTAATAAAACATACTGTAACATAATCCCCATTCTCCTTTCCTAACTATTTCTTAATCGTAGCTACTTTTATAGCCGGTTCATTTTTAATTTTTGCACCTAAATCTTCCAATAATTGCACATAATCTTCACCTTTAAGATTTGAAGCATCAATGTAATTTTCTTTACCTGTTTCTTTGCTCACATAATAAATATCCTGATCCTCTGCACCTTTAGTTTTTGAATCTTTTGGATATTCTGACCAGTAATATTGGTCAATTTCAAAAGTATTAATCACTTTATTAAAGCGTTTAACTAACATTTTTTTATCATCTGTTAATGTAATTGAAATAAAATCTGTATAAAAAACTTTTATAAAGAAAAACGCAAGAACCACTATGGCGCCTATAGCTGCAAACAAAAAGCTATGAGTAAATTTGCCGACAAGATTGTAAACAAACCATGCCGCACATAACCCAAGCCCTATTTCAAACATCATTGTAGTAAATTTTGATTTATACTCTTTCATAAATTCCCCCATCAACCATTCTAAAATAACATCGAAACTCAATTTATTTATTGATTAAGCATACAATAAAAACACCTAATGTAAATACTAAAATTTAGGCAAATAACATGAAAAATTACTTATTTTTGTGATAGTGAATATTGTTAACCTAATCAAGTCTGTCATCTCTACCTAATAATTAACAAACACTTAATATTTTATTACAAACTAGCAATTTATATTAATTTATCTACTTTAAATAATAGTGTGAAATAATAAAAAAGGTGGTGTGTTCATGAATATTGTCTCTAACAATCCTATGTACTCAGTTTCTCAAGGTAAAAACGGTTCAACAATAATTAATTATGATGACCCAAATATACATGATGAAGAATGTACCTATACTTTCAATAAAGACGGTAGTGCTTCTTGTGTTTCAAATGCCTGGGGAACAAAAACAGAACTTCCAAAAGATACATTCATTTACGATAACAAAAAGGTTTCCGCAGAAGAAATAACAAATGAATACAAAAAATATTACAATTATTGCAAAAATAACAATAAGAAAATTTTGGCATAAATATGACATATTCGATTAATACAAATTACAACATCTTAAACTTAAATTACCCCAAAATGCAACAAAAAAAGCAATCCGAAACAGAAGTGCAAGATAATAACCACCCTACAACTTCTGGAAATAAAAATATTGCGTTTTATGGTTTTGATTTAGTAAAAAAGAAGGAAATTCCTCCAATTTTATCGGAAATGTTTGAAGCAATTAAAGATAAAAAAGATGAAGAATTAGCCGAAACAGCTTATCCTTATCTGGTTAAATATATTGGAGTAGATGATGTTGCTCCACCTAAAATCACCTGGAAAAAGACTGAAGGCAGACCTATAGTAGCAGATTACAAAGTTTTTGAAAATTCTATAGTAATATATTCCGATTTATTTAAAAAGGTTTCAAAAGCTGAACAATTGGCTTTTATTGCACACGAATTAACTCACTGCAAGCAATCATTTAATATGATGCGGACAGAGAATATCGGCATTGAAAAATATGCATACGCAAATGCTGTATCAGATTTCAGAGCCGCAACTATCAGAAACAAAAATATAATTAATGCACTAATCGAAGCTAAAAAAAACAACAAAGAAAAAGAATTAATTCAATATTTAATACAAAAATCAACAATAAATAATATCAAAGAATTAAAACAAACTTACCCTAATTTTGATAAATTATCTAAAATAAAATCAACTTCTATTGAAGGACAGAAAGCTCAAACTGATTTGAAAGCCCAATTTGAATACAATGGTGCAGATATCAATGCTTATAATAATTGTCCCCTGGAAAAAGAAGCCATTGAAAAAGAAAACGAAATCATTAAAATTTATAAGCAAAGTATTTAATTGTAGGATATAAAACAACCTGCATCCATAAAAAAATAAAAAAACAAAAAGCAAGAGTTTGAAACTCTTGCTATTATTTGCTTTTAATAAATTGGGCCCGGAGGGATTCGAACCCACGACCAAAGGATTATGAGTCCTCTGCGCTACCGCTGCGCCACAGGCCCGTGACGACTTTTACTCTATCTAATGTAACATCAAAATGCAAAAAAATCAAGAGCTAAAATTTATTTGTCTTTTAAAACTTGATTCGGAATACAAGATTTATATTCTTATCGCATCTTTATCATTACTTTTTAATGATAGAGTTTTAGAATTATGCATTTGAGGTAGAATTATACAATTTGACAATTCAACACCGGTTTCAATTTTTGCATTATCAAAAACTACACAATTTTCGAGCTTTATATATTCCCCAAGTTTACAATTACTGCCTATTACAGAATTACCAATAAATCTTACAGTTGACGGAACTTCAGAATTACCGCAAATATAAGAACCCTGGTTAGTTACTTGAATTTTGGCATGCTCAATATCACAAATACCATCAAACACATCTTGAATTGATTGTTTATATTGCTCTATTGTACCAATATCGTTCCAGTATTCTCGAACTTCAAACGTATTTATCTGCCTTTCTTTCAATAATTTTGGAAATACATCTTTTGCAAAATCATAGAATGTATTTTCCGGAATATAATCAAAAATTTTATAATTAAAAATATAAATTCCGGTATTTATAAAATTACTTTTAGCTTCATCTACAGATGGCTTTTCTTGAAATTCTGAAATATAGCCTTCGTTATCAGTAACAACCACTCCAAAATGAGAAACTTTTTCATGCGGCACCTGTTTAATACCAATAGTTGCAATTGCCCCTGAACGTTTATGCTGTTCAATCCCTTTTTGAATATCAGCAGTCGTCAAAACATCACCGGACATTACAAGAAAATCTTCTCCTTTATCAAAGAAAAACTGACATTTTTTCATACCGCCTGCAGTTCCTGACAATTTGCTTTCCTGTATATAATTAAAATGCACTCCTAGATTATTTTTTTTGTATCTTTCAATAATTTGATGGGACAAATAGTAAGTATTAGAAATAACATTTTTGATACCAATATTTGAAAGCTGAGACAAAATTATATCCATTAGCGGTATATTCATAACCGGAATCAATGGTTTTGGCATAAGCAAAGTAATAGGTTCTAAACGGGAGCCCATACCTGCAGCCATTATCATTGCTTTTAAGTTATTATTTTCCATATATCCCTTTTAATTTTATACTATTGAAACAATTATACTACCAAGGATAATGTTTGTCTATTACCCATCCGCCTTTATGTATCAAAGCACCACATGCTGCACCTGCACCAAGACCATAAACATTAGATTCTGCTTTTTTGTTACATGATTCGAATAATTCCAAAGAAGTTAGCTCTGTAAAATCGTATGAATCATGAGGAATACCACATTCATCATAACCACCCATATGTAAACCATCTACAATTCTTTTATTATATTTTTCTTCGGAACACAATTCAGGTAATAAATTACGGTTATAGATATAGAATGTAAAAATATCTTTTCCTAATTTATTTTCACCTGCTTTACCATTAATATCAACAATCAACGATACCAATCCGTTAGGACTTTTATGAAAACCAATAACAGTTTTATCTTCTAAAACAATACTGTACAAAGACATATTATACAATTTTTTATTAGATATATCTTTATATTGAGGTGTTTTCCAGCAATCAGTCTGTTCACCCTTACAAAACAAATCAATTGAAAGATATGGTGTAAAATATTTTTCTGCAAATTTATTTATTGGCATTGCAGTATTATATTCATTCATATTAGCAGAATTAACAAGAGAATACATTCTGTTTGCCTGCATTAGGGTTGAATATATACGTCTATATGCAGTAACAGCATATTTCTGCTTAAATGAATTATAAAAAGGAATAGCTACAAATACAAATAAAAAGAGAAAGACTATCCCCATAATTAACATAGTTTGCATCAGCGTTACAGCTTTTCTTTTATTACTAACCATATATCAACCCGTTAACTTTCTTTTAGTATTGCAATTATTTTTTCTTTTGTCAACACTGGGTTAATTTCTTTTACAGAAATTATTTCATCCGTTGAAACAGGTTCACCAAATATTTTTTCAAGAAGAGATTTATTATAGTCATACAAGATAGAACCATGCTGTAAAATATATCCCTTTTTTCTACATTGCGCAGAACCTATCAACTTTTTTCCTTGATAACATAAATCAGCACCTGTAGAAATCAACATACAGTAATCAAATCCTGTTTTCACAGGTTTTGATTCTCCAAAATCCAGCTCAATACCAAGCCGTTTAAACTTATCAATAAGCATTTGAGAGATTTCTTTATAAGAAGCAACAATATGCTCGCCATTTTGCAAATAAGATACCGGACAAATAAAACTGTACGTAATTTCATTATCATGCAATAAGGCTCTGCCCCCCGTCAAACGTCTCACAACATCAATATTATTCTGTTTGAGAAATTCTTTATCAAGAAAAGAATCATCTTGATTTCTTCCAAGTGAAACACAAGGCGGATTCCATCCATACAAGCGAAAAATAGGATAATCCAAATTTTGAACTATTGCTGATTCTAACAAATCATTATCAACAGCCATATTATTTAACCCACAATCCTCTTTGTATGGAATATACATTGTCATTACACTAATTACCTTCAGAATAAATGGAATATCCGTCTTTTTTTAAATCCGGAGCTTTTATCTCATCAAGAGGTTCTAATTTTAAATGCTCTTTTTTAGATTCAAATTTTTCTTCCTCCGAAAGCTCTGATTCTAGAGGCAGCAATGCGTCATTTTGTTTCTTCTTAAAGAAATTTATTCCTTTTGATTTTTCTTTAGAAAGAGCATTTTCCTCTTGTTCATAATCTGTTTTAAAATCTTGAGCTGAGTCTTCTATATTCTTAGTTTTCTTTTCTTTTTTAGAAAATTTCTCGTGAAATTTTGTTTTAATACCAGATTGTCCATTATTAGAAGACACATCATTCAAAACTTTTTCTTGCAGAGTTTTATCTTTACTCTCAAGATTCTCACCGATAGATTCACCATTTTCAGAACCTGAAGCTTGATTTTCAGTTTCTTTCAAATTTTTTGTATAATTCTCAACATTTTCAATTGTTTGACTATAAGCAGGTTCCGGAGCTGATTGACTTTCAGTCTCCGCTTTAGGAGTATTTTTTGTTTTTTCACCATTTTCTCTTGCTGCCAATTCGGCTTCAAATTGAACAAATGTTTCATTTCCTACAAATTGTTCAAGAGCAGCCCGCTTTGCAAAAAATTCAGACTTTGCTGTTCTTTGTCGATCAATAGACATTCTGTAATACGCATCGGTAATCACTATAAGTTCTCGCTGCGCATTATTTTGCTGTGCCAATTCAAATTTACGTTGTCTTTCTTCAACCAATTTTGTAGTCATTTCCAGCTGTTTTTTGGCACTCATATAATCATAATACAGGTTAACAGCATTCTGCTGCAAATCTTCAATTTTTCGAATTAAAATAATCATATCAGCATCAGTTACTCTTGTATATTTATAATTGAGAGCTTTTGTATCCTGAGACATGATATTTAATATATTTCCACCAATCAAAGACGAGCCCGCCAAAAGAGGATTTGCCATACTTGCACCAACTAGTGTTGACATACTTGCAATTGTTGTTAAAACTTTTTTAACTGATTTACTATCAGGTTTGTCAGCATCAGGGTTTGCAAGCTTATATAATGCAAAATTTATAGTGTCACTTTGCATGGCCGCACCCTGCCACAATAATGACAGGTCTGCTATCATATCCTGTTCTTCAAACTCCAAGTCTTGAGCTATTTCCTTAGATAAACGTTTTATACTTAAATCAGCATAAGTCATATCCATTACATTTGATTCCAAAGAATCATCTATTTTTGCGTAAGTTTTTTCAACCTTTACTTTTTTTTGAACAGCCTGTATGTATTGTTTTTCCGGAAGTTCTGAAATACCTACCCTATAGAATGGTGCTTTGGGATATTCTAACTCTGCCAGAGTTTCAGCATTTACAGCAGCATATCCGCTCATACAAAAAACAACAGCACATAATAACATTATTTTATTTCTTAACATTATTACTACCTCCAATCAATGCAGAGTCATAGTCATATTGATATAAATTTAATTTATCAACCACTTTCTTCCCGGCAAGGCGCTGCAATTCGAGGTGATACTTTTTGGCCATCTGTAAATATTTCAATTCTTCAATTTGCATATCTTCATAAAGTGCAGAAGAAATAGATATTTCCAAAAAATCTTCCTCATCCATTGCTTTAGCATAATTTTTACTATATAAAAGTTCGCGAGAACGGGTCTCTTTCAACTGCGAAAGTGCACCTTTATAATTGTAATAGGCATTAATAATTTTATCTTGCAAATTTTCAACCAATCCCGCCAGTTCAATCAACTCAGTATCTGTAAGAGGAATTTCTTGTGGAACATTTTTTCTGTTAATAAAATTCTGAGCAATTCTACCTGCCGCATAGGAACCGGATTGCACCATATAATCTGCTCCAAGTAAAGCCGGAGCTAAAGATGCGCCTGAAACAATAGCAGACAGTGTTTTTGCCATCAATGAAGAATGGATTCTACGCTGACTTTCTGGTGTAGCAAGTTTCTTCATAGCAAAACCAATAACCTGATTATTTTCAACCGTACCTTTCCACAAATTATCAATATCTTCCAAATCTTTTTCTCTCTGCATTTTGACAATCTGATCCATAATCTCTTTGTCACTTATAACCAGAGACTCCTTATCTTTATAATCAACTTTTGGCAAGACAATCTTCTTTTGCTCAACATCTCCAAGGCGAACCTCATCGCTCTCCTCTACAGCCAAAACTGGAGTTGTACAAAGGCACGCTATTCCTAATAAAATTATAAGCTTTCTCATAACAAAGTTATAACATGGTAAATATAATAAATCCAATGATTGATTAATCTTTAAATCCACAGATTGTTCATATAAAACAAAAAAAACTCTAGAATTAAAGTACAAGAGGATAGAAGAGTTGAGTAAAAATAATCCAAAGTCTCAATATATGAGCGACCCTGCTAACAGAAAAAAACAACAAAAAGAATTCCAAAAAAAAGCAGATTTATTACGAACCAAGAATTTCTACAAAGAAGCAATTCCCAATTATCTTAACTCCATACTGATAGACAGGAATAATTCTGAAACATATTTTTGGGTTGGAATTTGCTACAAAAATATTGGAAAGACAAAAAAAGCAATTGAATACCTGGAAAAATCTGCGCTTCTTGATATGAACAAATTCGAAACATTCTTTGAACTTGGACTTTGTCACCTAAAAGATGAAATGCCATGCCGGGCAATAAAATGTTTTATTCAAGCAATACAACTTGAACCAGACAATCCTGAAGCAATATACCACCTCGGTCTTGCTCACGAACAATGCGATGAACAAGATATGGCACTTATGATTTACCAGAAATTAATAGAAAATACTCCAACTTATCTAAATGCATATTTGCGAAAAGCACAATTACTTATAAAAATGGAGTTATACAGACCAGCCCTCAGTTTATACAAAAAAGCTTTAAAAATAAATCCAAATCATCCGGAATCCTTTTCAAATATAGGATTATGCCTTGATAAACTTGGCAAACCTACAGAAGCAAAAAGATATTATAGAAAGTTTTTAACATTACAACCGGATTCAAATAACGCAACCACGGTTATTAGGAGAATGGAAAAACTTAGACAAATTAACATAAAAAATAAAACTCTGTCTTTAGTTTAGACCATATA
>ERZ780223.2732-NODE-2732-length-14395-cov-3.720084_pt1 | contig 14395 bp, 8 predicted proteins | sample MGYA00511016_ERZ780223 | MGnify/ENA primary metagenome ERZ780223 (study PRJEB29588, sample SAMEA2159032) | human gut metagenome | biome: human gut; feature: human-associated habitat; material: faeces | place: Denmark | collected 2008/2010 ... | reverse complement strand
GTTTTTGAAGTAAAAAATCAGGCGGCCGGCGGACGCTTGCGCCGCCGCTCGCCTGTATATGCGCCCGTGGCGAAATTGGTATACGCGATGGATTTAGGTGATGTCACCTCAGTGAAGATTTTTCTGGCATATAATCACATAACATGATACACTAAAAACAGCTGATGTGGAAATGCAGCTCATATGCGGGCATGATGGAATTGGTAGACATGCGAGATTTAGGTGATGTCACCTCAGTGAAGGTTTTTCGTCCCATCATTCGCCGTGCTCATTCTTTGGTAAAAACAGGTTCATCCTGTTTTATAGATGCGAGTCAAGCGCAACGCTCCGTCTCGGCTCCTCGCCGTGTAAAAACAGAGGGCAATAAAATAGCGGCAGGAAGCCCTGCCGCTCATATATGCGGGTATGGCGGAATTGGCAGACGCGCAGGATTTAGGTTCCTGTGAAGTGATTCGTGTGGGTTCGACCCCCACTACCCGTACCATAATTGGACCAAACATTGATACAATGTGTTGATGTTTGGTCCGTTTCTTTTTGCCTGGAAAGCCGCTTACAGCAAGGCTTTCTGCTGTGATTGGGTGCATTTGTACAGGCGTCCGTCATAATCAAGCTCCTTTCAGAAGGTATTTTCCCGAAACAAGCACGCTGGCCGGAAAAGCAAACGTTTCAAACGGCCATAATCGTTTCAATAAGGAAAGCCCGTGATGAGAATCAATCGGTCCCCATCTCGGTCTCCAATGCGGCACTCTCTGCATCGAGGGACTCCGTGTTCAGGTATTCATCCAGCAACATCTGGCAGGTTTCCATCAGGACTTCCCGTTGCATTGCCAGATCACGCGGCGGTACTTGTCAGTGCTGTGCCATACCTTGGGACCATAGTGTTCCCCGCAATCACCGCAGACGATCTTTGCCGAGAATGGACTCAGGCTGTTATGGTGCCGCCCTTTGGATTTACGGACTGCCCTGCTCCGTCAGGTGCTTTGCGATCAGGTTGATCTTCCCGGCCACGGGAAAGAGGAAAACTTAACCACTTTCCCAAAAAGGATTAGAAAACGTAAAAACTGCCTCCGCAAAAGCTGCGGAAGCAGTAGATTATCCAGCTGGATCGTGATATAATATTATGTCAAAATATAAGTGTGATTTGTTTTTCGCTGTGCTGGGAGGCGACCAACATGACCCCTGAAGAAAGAGCCAGACAACTGATCGATGCCCGTCTTGCGCAATCCGGCTGGGTCGTTCAGGATCTGAAAAAAGTGAATCCCATGGCTTCTCTCGGTGTTGCTGTTCGGGAGTATCCCACCAGTACCGGGCCAGTTGACTATGCTCTTTTTGTTGATGGGAAGCCCGTTGGCGTGATTGAAGCGAAAAAGGACGAGCTGGGCGAGAACATCACTGTGGTCGAGGGCCAGTCCGGGCGCTATGCCAACAGCACCTTCAAATATATAACCACCGAGTATAAAATCCGCTTTGCCTATGAGGCCACCGGGCAGCTTACCCGTTTCACGGATTATGCTGATGTCAAGTATCGCTCCCGGCGTGTATTTTCCTTCCATAGGCCGGAAACGCTGCTGGCCCTGCTTGCAAAGGACGATACGATCCGCAACAACATGAAGCGTTTCCCGGCTTTCGACACCACCGGATTCCGCAAATGCCAGATCACAGCGATCCGGAATCTGGATGCTTCCTTTGCGGATAATCGCCCCAAGGCGCTGGTGCAGATGGCAACCGGCGCAGGCAAGACTTTCACAGCAATCACGGCAGCATACCGTCTGCTGAAGTTTGGCAAGATGAAGCGCATCCTGTTTCTTGTGGACACCAAGTCACTGGGCGAGCAGGCGGAGCGGGAATTCCTTGCCTATACGCCGAATGACGACAACCGCTCCTTTGCCCAACTTTACGGTGTTCGCCGCCTGAACAGCTCCTATATCCCCAATGACATCCAGATCTGCGTCAGCACCATTCAGCGGATGTACTCCATCCTGAAGGGTGAGGAAATGGATGAATCCGCAGAGGAAGAATCCTTCTTCGAGCAGGCCGGAGCCGACACACAGGCCGCAAAAGAGGTCGTCTATAACGAAAAGTATCCCCCGGAGTTTTTCGACTGCATCATCGTCGATGAATGCCATCGGTCGATCTACAACGTGTGGAATCAGGTGCTGGAGTATTTCGACGCCTTCATCATCGGCCTGACCGCCACGCCGGACAAACGCACCTTTGCCTTTTTCAACCAGAACGTGGTCAGCGAGTATTCCCGTGAGCAGGCCATCATCGACGGCGTGAATGTGGGCGAGGACATTTTCCTCATTGAAACCGACGTGACGAAAAACGGCGCGATGATCCTGAAGCAGCAGATCGAGTACCGGGACCGCCTGACTCGCGCCAAGCGCTGGAAACAGATGGACGAGGACCTGATCTATACCACGGCAAAGCTGGATCGGGACGTTGTGAATCCCAGCCAGATCCGCACTGTGATCCGAGCGTTCCGGGACAACCTGTTCACGCAGCTTTTCCCGCATCGCCGCGAAGTACCCAAGACGCTGATTTTTGCCAAGACCGACAGCCATGCGGATGATATCATTCAGATCGTCCGGGAGGAGTTTGGCGAGGGCAATGAATTCTGCCAGAAGATCACCTGTCAGGCGGATCGTCCGGAGACTGTTCTCAGCGCCTTCCGCAACGATTATAATCCCCGTATTGCCGTTACCGTTGACATGATCGCCACCGGGACGGACGTGAAGCCCATCGAGTGTCTAATCTTCATGCGCGATGTTCGCAGCAAGAATTATTTTGAGCAGATGAAGGGTCGAGGCACCCGCACCCTCGGCAAGGACGACCTGCAGAAGGTCACACCGTCCGCCACGGAGAACAAGGATCATTTTGTGATCGTGGACGCCGTAGGCGTCACGAAATCCAAAAAGACCGAGACACGCACGCTGGAGCGCAAGCCCACCGTCAGCATGAAGGAACTGATGCTGACGGTGGCCATGGGCGCAAAGGATGAAGACACCCTCACATCCCTTGCAAACCGTGTGATCCGGCTCAACAGCCAGATGACCGACCGGGAGCGCACCGAATTCAGCAGCACCGTCGGCAGCAGCGCAGGGAACATCGCCCAGCGGCTGTTGGATGCTTTTGACCCAGATGTCGTATCCGCGAAAGCCGGTGTCGATTTATCCGACGATCATGAGCCGACTGAGGACGAGCAGCACCGCATGGATGAGACAAAGAAGGCGCTGATCCAACAGGCCGTGCAGCCCTTCTATAATCCGGATATTCGCGATTACATCGAGAATGTGCGCCGCAGCCATGAGCAGGTCATCGATTCCGTGAATATCGACACGGTGCTCTTTGCCGGGTATGATACCGACAAGCAGGCGAATGCAGACCGCATCCTCAAGACCTTCCATGCGTTTATCGAGGAGAACAAGGATGAGATCCTTGCCCTGCGGATCATTTACGATCAACGGTATAAGGACCGTCCCATGGCGATTACAAAGCTCAAAGCCCTGTATGAAAAACTGAAGGCGCAGAACATCACCATCGAGCGCCTGTGGGAATGCTATGCCATCAGGAAGCCGGAAAAGGTCAAGCGGGGCACCGTGGCGCAGCTTACGGACCTGATCTCCATCATCCGTTTTGAGATGGGCTATGCTGATCACCTCGCGCCGTTCGCGGACAAGGTGAATTATAACTTCATGCAGTGGACGCTGCGCCGGAACGCAGGCCATATCCATTTTACGGATGAGCAGATGGAATGGCTGCGCCTCATCAAGGATCACATCGCTGTTTCCCTCAGTATTGAGCCGGAGGACCTTGATCTCAGTCCTTTTGACCGTAAGGGCGGCCTGGGCAGGTTTTACGATGTGTTCGGAGACAGCTATGAGGCGATTTTGCAGGAAATGAACGTGGAACTGGTGGCATAAGGAGGGCATCTCATTATGGAGTATAAAGAATATGAGCTTGGTGAATTGCTCTATTATGAACAGCCCACCCCATATATCGTTGAATCGACCGATTATAACGATGCTTATGAAACCCCTGTGTTGACTGCTGGGAAATCTTTTATTCTCGGATATACTGACGAAAAAGAAGGAATATACGATCAACTTCCTGTCATCATATTTGATGATTTTACTACGGCAAGCCAGTATGTTAATTTTAAATTCAAAGTCAAATCGTCTGCGATGAAGATATTGACCCCTGTAACCGAGCTGGTTTTGCCAAAGTATATCTATTATCGCATACAGATCATTCAGTTTGATCATAGCACCCATAAGCGGTATTGGATTCAGCAGTATTCAAAAATCCGTGTCAGTATCCCACCCATCCCGGAGCAGGAGTGCATTGTTGCCCGGATTGAGGAGCTGTTCTCCCAACTCGACGCCGGAGTGGAAACGCTGAAGAAAACAAAAGCACAGCTTGCGGTGTATCGGCAGGCTGTGTTGAAAGAGGCGTTTGAGGGAGATTATCCGAGAAAACAACTAAAAGAATTCTCAAAAGCTATTAGTGGGTTCGCTTTCAAAAGCAGCAGGTATTCACCGGACGGAAATTATGTCGTTGTTAAAATTGGAAATGTCAAAGAACGTCATTTCGATTTCTCTCGGGATCTGACAAAAACGTTAGAAGCGGATGATTCGATTCTTGAAAAATACTTATTGCGGCGTGGGGATTGTCTTATCACCTTAACGGGATCTCGAGGGAAACGTGACTACGGATTTGTAGCGATGGTTGGGAATCAAAACAACTATCTTCTCAATCAGCGTGTTGCGGCGTTGCGATTCGATCAGTCTGTTGCCTTGCCTGAGTTTTTCCAGTATTATCTCGCTTCTCCCTCGTACCGAGACATGTTCTTCGGCTATGAGACCGGAAATGTCGGTCAGGGAAATGTTGGAATTAAAGCTCTCTTGGATCCCTATGTTATATTGCCAGATATTGACACGCAGAAGAGAATTATCGAAGACGTTGAGGACAGACTATCTGTCTGCGACAGCATCGAACAGACCGTTGACACCGCTCTGCAACAAGCCGAGGCCATGCGGCAGAGCATTTTGAAAGACGCCTTTGAGGGGAGGCTGTGATAAGTGAAAGACAAAATAAAATACTATCTTTTACTGCTGGCTTTTCTTTTCATAATGGCCCTAATTCTTTGGTTCTTTCATGACTGGATAGAACAATACAGCAATTCCCTTATGGTGTTGATTACCTTCATTTATGTGGTCGCAACTATCGAAATTTGCCGGGCAAATATCAAATCTGCTGAAGCAACTAAAGAACAGCTCGAAGAATCGAAACATCAGTTTGCAGAAAATGAACGGCTCCAAATGATGCCGTATTTTGAAATCATAGTACATGATGATATACGGGATTTTGTTGAGTGCATAGAGCTTACTATTTCGAACAGCAACGCAGAGAACAGTACCGTTATCGATCGAAGGATTTCAATAAAAAATATTGGTCTTGGTGTTGCAAAAGACTTTACATACACATGGTGCAATTTGGACGGATGTTATCCGCGGAACGACCTTGGTTTTACAGCATTTGCTCCGGGAGAAGAAAAAAGCATCTACTTTGATTTTTATGCCGAATGTAACGCAGACTTTAGTGAATATGAGGCTCCTGTATCCATAATTTTTTCATATAGTGATCTGCTTGAAAACAGATATAGCGTTGAATTAAAATTAACTTTTTGGATATCTGACGGTAAAGAAGACAAAGTGCATTGGAATGTCGGCATACCTGACATTATAAAGGGGAATAACCATGCCTGAACAAACATCATCTATCATCTCCAAAGTCTGGGGTATGTGCAACCCGCTCCGTGATGATGGATTATCCTATGGAGATTATCTGGAGCAGCTTACCTATCTCATTTTCCTCAAGATGTCGGACGAGTATGCCAAGCCGCCGTATAAGAAAGAGTCCGGTATTCCTGCCGGCTATACATGGCAGGATATGAACACCCTCACGGGCTCTGAATTGGAAGAACAGTATAAAAAGACGCTGGAAAAGCTGGGGGAGCAGGGCGGAATCCTCGGTCAGATCTTCCAGGGCGCGATCAACAAAGTCAGCAATGCGGCAATCCTTTACCGGATTGTGCAGATGATCGACCGGGAGAAATGGGTCTCCATGTCTTCGGACGTGAAGGGCGAGATCTATGAAGGTTTGCTGCAGAAAAACGCAGAAGACGTAAAATCCGGCGCAGGCCAGTATTTCACACCGCGCGCGCTGATCCAGGCGATGGTCGCCTGCATCCGCCCAGAGCCGATGAAAACGATTGCGGACCCCTGCTGCGGCAGCGGGGGATTTTTCCTCGCGGCGCAGGCATTTCTTGCCGACCCGGAGAACTATACGCTCGATCGGGAGCAGAAGGAATTCCTGAAAAACGGGACTTTCTACGGAAATGAGCTGGTGGCGTCCACCTTCAAGCTGTGCCTGATGAATCTTTACCTGCACAACATCGGGGATATTTATGGCAGTGTTCCTGTCGCCCACGGCGATTCGCTGCTCACCGATCCCGGCTACCGTGTGGACTACGTTCTCACCAATCCGCCCTTCGGCAAAAAATCCTCCCTCACCTTCACCAATGAGGAAGGCGAACAGGAGGAAGAAGACCTCGTATATAACCGTCAGGATTTCTGGACCACCAGCAGCAACAAGCAGCTCAATTTCGTCCAGCACATCAATACCATCCTGAAAGCCACGGGCAAGGCTGCGGTGGTCGTGCCGGACAACGTGCTCTTTGAGGGCGGCGCTGGCGAGATCGTGCGCAAGAAGTTGCTTGCTACCTGTGATCTGCATACAATCCTGCGTCTGCCCACGGGCATCTTCTATAAGCCGGGTGTCAAAGCGAACGTCATTTTCTTCGATAAGCGTCCGGCCAGCGCCGAAACCCAGACGAAGGCCGTCTGGATCTATGATTTCCGCACCAACGTTCACTTTACGCTGAAACAGCATCCGATGCAGTATTCCGATCTGCTGGACTTCATCGCCTGTTATCATCCGGAGAAACGGTACGAACGCGCCGAAACATGGAGCGAAGATGACCCGGATGGCCGCTGGCGCAAATTCGATATTGCCGACATCCTTGCGCGGGACAAGACCAGCCTCGATATCTTCTGGATCAAGGACAAGTCCCTTGCCGATCTGGACAACCTGCCCTCGCCCGACGTGCTGGCCGATGATATCATCGAAAACCTCCAGAGCGCACTGGAGAGCTTTCAGGAACTGAAGGCGCAGTTGAAATAAGGAATGGACTTTATGAGCGAAATCCGTATAGCAATTCCTGACTTGGATTTGAACAATGCATTGCGATTAGATGGCAATCTGCGCAACTATGAGATTGGGCCATTTGATGATGTCGTTTTGGATTTTTCCAGAATGACAAATTTTGACCCACTTCCCATGTTGATGGCAGGGGCGATTATCAAACGTTTTCGGTATCAATACCATGATAACACTTTCTCTATTTCTGGCATCAACGGGAAAAGTTATGCCGGGACGATGGGCTTCTTCAAATATATATCCGAATCCATAAGCGTTGGAAAAAGCCCCGGTGAAGCCACTGGTAGTTCAAATTATATTCCGATTACACCTATTTCGATACGCTCTTTGCAGGAACGCGCATTTCGTGATGGTGGGTCAATAGAAATCGGTGATATGATAGAAAGAGCGTCTGCTCGACTTTCTCATGTCATTGATAGGGGAAATAAGGAATTACATAAGCTGCTTACATATTTAGTCCGCGAAATACTGAGAAATACCCCTGAACACGCTCAAGCAGACGAGATGTGGATATGTGGGCAGTACTGGCCCACTTACCAATTGGCTGAAATTGCAATCATTGACGAAGGAATCGGGGTATTCCAAAGTATAACGCGTAACGCTGCACATGCAAAATATATTCATGATAACCGTTCTGCTTTAAAATGGGCTATTCGTGCAGGTATTTCAGAATCATTCCGACCCGCCTATGAGTTTAAGCCGCATGATTACGATGTATGGAAAAACAGCGGATTTGGGCTTTATATGGTTAGTCAGATATGTCAAAAGCTGAACGGCAGTTTTTGCATAATCAGTTATGGTGACGCGTTGCTCATTGATAACCACGGTGTTGCAGAAAAAAGCACCTCATTTCACGGAACTGCAATTCGCATAAGAGTACCGACGAACAACATCTCAGCTGCGCAAGCCATAATTGATGAAATAGCCGCACAGGGTGAGGTTGAAGCGCGAACGATTAAAAATGCCTTTAAAACCGCCTCTATGCCTTCAAAAGGCTTGATGACGCAGCTAAACATATAATTTGTAAATTATGAGGAATCTCAGTATGAATATTATTCGGTGGTGCAATGAGAATAATGGTTTTCTTACGGCTATCCTGTCTTTGATTGGACTTGTTCTGAGTGTTACAGCCATTGTGGTTTCTATTCGTACAGCAAGATTGCCTTATAAAAAGAAACTGATGTTAGGGTCATATATGTCTGTTGGTGCAAGTATGATTCCGGGAGTTGGTGCGGAAACACAGATTCTGGGTATGTCTGCTTCGGCAACGAACGTCGGAAATCGGACAATAAATATTACATATTTGGGATATGCGATCAAAAAAGATGGTCGGTATAATATGATATATCCTGTCAATCGAGACTTTGATGGAAAGGCATCCCTTAACCCTTCAGAAATGGCAGAAACCCAGTTTTATAAGGATGAGTTATTGAAGTGCTTTTCGAAGGAAAACCGTAAAACAAAGCTGTTTGTTTACGCTAAGGATAACGAAGGTGCAGAGCACAAAAGGAAAGCTGGTACAGTCGGCAAGTTGATTGACAACCTGTCGAAATAAAAATGCACCCAGTAAAACCGGGCGTATTCTATCAAAATGGTGGTACTTTTCCAACGTAAGTTGACGAGCTGCCAGAAACGGCGGCTCGTCGTTTTTGTTAATCATTCAACTAATAATAAGTTTGGAGGTGTTAAAATGTTAGATACGATAGGTGCTTTCGGGAGTGGTATTGGAACCAACCTTTTATCTGATTCTTTGAGCAAGAAACTTGAGGCTTTCAAAGACAAAAAAGCAATTGCCTCTTTCACCCAAAGTCTGCGAGATTGGGAAATTGAATTTGAAAAACAGAATGACGGCACTATCATCACAAACGGCGCATTTTATTCACATGTGAAGTATCATAATGTAATTGAAAATATTGTGGCTTATGTCCTTGAGCCGAGTATGAATGCCGTGACTGAGGATGAATTTCTAAATTGTCTCCATGAAAAAATGGTAAACAGGATCGAAGAAACGACCGAAAAGAAATTATCTTGGAACGACTCAAGACTTATTCGGAATTTCCTTACACACTTACTTACAACAACAAGAGCCTTTCTTTTTCAAAAAATATCTTTGGAAGATCGCGGCCTATTCTATTTGGTTTGCCAAAATAATGCCAAACTTGAGCACTTAGAACGGATTGTAAAAGAGAAATTCCAAATGCAGGATCAGAATGTCCAGCAAATTGTAGAACAACTTTCGATGGCTATCCAGAAGTCCGAAACTGAGGAACGCATCAAAGCAAAAATGGCTTCATGGAATTCCAGACAAATAAAGAACCTTGGTAACCGGTATACGCCAGATTTGAACATCCCTGTTGAAATAATGGACTCTCTCCACGGAGCATCTGTCGATCAACAATTTCAGAATATATTCTATGACAAAGTAGATAAATTTTTGATTGCGATGAGACACACAGAGCTTAGTGAAATCAACGCATTGTGTGATGCCATAGAGAAATATGCAATAGAATTGAATTTCTTCAATATTACATCAAGCGACATCGATGTAATAATTTCTACAGTTAACGCTATCAAAGATTTTCTAACCAGCAAAATAGAAGAATATTACGAAAACCCCGAAGGGAAGAAAAACTTTGACAGTAAGGCATACCGGTTATACGAGAAACTGGGTATTGCCAACGAATTTAACGACTATCTAACTAATACAACTGTTAGGGTAGCCGTTTCCCCGTACATTATTTTGGCCGGAGATGGTGGTGTTGGAAAATCACATCTTATTGCCGATTACATTGATAACTGTGATTCTTTGGGGCAGACATCTTTACTTCTGTTAGGCCAGCAGTTTTCTGCGGGAATGGATGTTTTGGCTATTCTCCCAACTCTACTCGGTTGTGATATTACTTATCACGAACTTTTTGATATATTCGAAGCAATTGCCTGTACTCAGAAAAGTCGTGTCCTGATCTGTATTGATGCTCTTAATGAAGGTGCTGGGGTAACTTTTTGGAACAGTGTTCTTGGTGGACTCGTTGATTTCCTGAAAGAGTTTCCTCACATTGGCCTCCTCGTGTCTGTGCGTACACAATATGAGGATTCTCTTTTCGACGGACAAGATACGCTTAGAGCACAAATGCAACGAATTGAACACTTCGGTTTCACTACAGTTGAACACGATGCCATGCATCAGTACTTCTCTTTCTATGGAATAACCATTGACCCTGTAGTATTCCCAATTTCAGAATTCAGAAATCCGCTGTTTTTGCGGCTGTTTTGCACCGCAAATAGAAATACGCACATTAGTCTGGGCGATATTTCATTGCCGTTTGTTTATTCGCAGTACATTAGTGTGATGGAGCAGAAAGTCGCTAAAAGATGTAACTATAACAAATCTTATAAATTAATTTCAAAAATTATTGACGAAATGGTTTCCAAACGTATCAATGAACATAGTGGAACCGTTTCACTTTCGCTTGATGATACCCTTGCACTAATAGTTGATATCTGTAAGAAATGGAATGTTAACACCGATGTGTATAGTGCACTTCTTGCGGAAGGAGTTCTTACACAAGGCATTACATATAACGGTGATGAGTATGTTTATATTACCTACGAACGACTGGAAGACTACTTTTTAGCACAGAAAATAGTTTCGGCGTATGCACAGTTAAGTGAGGAGCAGTTTTTTGAGAAGTATTCTTGGATGTTAAACAAGCCGGATCTCCTTCAATTCTTTGGTATTGTCCTTGCTGAAGACTGGGAATATGAACTGAGTGATGTATTTTCCTCTGAAAACGCGAAGAATACATATCGTGTTCGCAATGCATTTCTTTATGGCTTATTATGGCGAAAAACAACCAGTATTACGGAACATACTATAGATTACATTAACTCGGAAATCCTGCAATATGAGTATAGTTTCAACCAGTTTGTAGATGTTCTCTTCGCATTATCAGCACGCCCAAACCATCCTTTGAATGCCAAAAATGCATTTAACTTTTTTTATGGGGTAAAAATGTCAGACAGAGATGCTACATTTATTCCTATATTTGACGAATTATATAGTAATCACGATTCAGCGCTTTATCGACTCGTTGAGTGGGGACTTGTTCACGCCTCAAAGCAAGCTATTACCGACGACATTGCGGAAAGTTGTGCAATCATCCTTTCTTGGCTCCTAATTTCGCCTAACAACGAACTTCGGGACAAGGCAACAAAAGCTATCATTTACATCCTGAACTCACACATGCCGGCATTGTTATTCTTGATGCGGATATTTGAAGAAATTGACGACCCATACATTTCTGAAAGAATATATGCTGTCGCATTTGGCTGTGTGGTAAATGAAGATTCACCGCAACAGGTCAGGGCACTGGCAGAGCATGTTTACAAAAACATATTTGATAAGGATGTTGTATATCCAAATATACTGTTGAGAACCTACGCCAAAAACATTATCGATTATGCACGCCACATAGGCTGTGTTGAGGACGGGTATTTCGACGCAGAAAAAATCACACCTCCATATAACAGCAGATTCCCAGAAATTCCTTCGGATGAAGAGATTAAAACATATAAGTTGGACTATAACAGCGAATCATTTAGAGATTATCATTGGTCACAATTAGCCATTTTGAATTCAATGAAGGTTGAATACAGTCGAAGTGGTCAACCTGGTGGCTATGGTGATTTTGGAAGGTATACCTTTCAATCGTATTTTTACGCTTGGAAACAACTACATCCTATAGATTTAAAAAACATAGCCATTAAGCGTATCTTTGAACTGGGTTATGATGTCGAAAAGCACGGAAAATATGATCGAAATTGTACTGATCGTGTTGGTTTAAGGTTTCAGCTTGGAAGGAAGGAGCGTATTGGGAAAAAGTATCAATGGATAGCACTTTATGAATTGGCGGCTCAAGTCTGTGACAATTATCAGATGACAGTATACGACAATGACATAGGGGAACCACATCAGGAATACTGCAAGGGTTCTTTTGAGCCGGATATTCGGAACATCGATCCAACGGTACTTGTTACTCCTGGTTTTGATAATTTGCATATCGATATCGCAGCATTTTCATATGACATCCCAAACAATTCCTATGAGGAATGGCTTGCTGATTTTTCTAACACACCAGCTTTTGAGCAATGCGTAAAGCTACAGTCCGGAGCACATCAATATCTCTTACTTACGGGTGAATATGATTGGAAAGAAGCTAAGCGTTTAGGTTTCCGTTCATATGACCTTCCTCGCAAAGATATGTGGCATCAAATCAGAGGATATGTTGTAAAGAATGAATATGCTGAATCACTCATTTGCGCTCTTTCTGGTGTTGACTTTATGGGGCGTTGGATGCCTGAAGCTCAAAGTAACTCAGCAATGTACAACAAAGAATATTACTGGTCTGATGCGCATACTTTCTTTAATAACCCATATTATTGTGGTTTGGAATGGGTAAATATCGATTCTGACCACCTTAATTGTGTCTTCCCTGAAAAAGTATTAATTCCTGTTAAACAGTATTATAGCGAACGAAAAGGCGAACTGAATAGTTTGAATTCAGAAATAGCTTCTATCTACTGGCACAAACCATGCGAGGAAATGTATACAAAATTGCAATTAAAGTATTTAAAAGGCAGTAATAGCGCGTTTGTTGATGGTGCTGGGGAATTAGTATGTTTTGAGAGTTCAGAGCTAATAGGTAATGATACAGGTTTCTATATCCGGTACGACAAGCTTCTTGAGTTTTTGAAAAGTAGCAGTTACACATTAGTGTGGACATCTTTGTGCGAGAAGCGCATATTGACTCCCTCGTTCGGAAAGTGGGATTTACCACCCAAGGCAATACACATGTCTTCTGTTTATTATTTGAAAGACGGTAAAATAGCAAAAGCCAGTGAAACACTATTCGAAGACAGACTATATTATTAACAAGGTCTTGGATTGGAAACGCCTCCTTTCAATTTCTCCATCACAATCTCATCTATTTCCTGTTCCAGCTCCTGTACTTTCTCCTGTAACGACAAAATGTGGGCGTCGAGGATCGGTTTCCTCAACGCCCACATTTTTTGCAGCTGTGCCAGCTTCTTTGTTTCCTCGGCACACTGCTCCCGCACAGTTTCGGCACACGCCTGCACCTCGGCATCCAGTACCTCCTCACGGATACGGTGGGAGGAGCAATAGGATTTTCCATTCCGGTGATACCCACGGCACACATATTCCACACGGCTCTTGCCGTTCCAGCAGCGAATCATAGGAATGAACGCATTCCCACATTCCCGGCAGGTCAGCAGTCCCGCGTAACGGTGCTTGGCCTGATTGCCGTTTGCGGGGCGAGACTGCTGTTTGAGCAAGCGCTGTACCTGCTCCCATTCCTGTTTTCCTATGATTACGGGGAAGAATCCCTCATGACGATACCAGTCGGTTTTGTCTATATGCTTGGCTTTTCCGTTGTTGTATTCTCTGCGGTGGTTGTTCAGCACGCCGGTGTACGCCTCCTCCACCAGAATGTTTTTCACACTGGCGTATGTCCATAGGAACTGACCGTCACGGGTTTTGTGCGTATGCCGGACTTCTTTGCCGCACCATTCAGCCCGGAGCTGCGCCGGTGTTTTTCGCCCCTCAGTATTAAGCCACCGGGTGATCTCTTTCTGTCCGCAGCCCTGTAAATACAGAGCGTAGATAAGCTGTACCGTCTCCGCCGCTTCCGGATACACCAAAACCTGATTTGTATTTCGATCCTTCCAGTATCCGAAGGGCGGCGTGATCACCAGCCCCTCTTGTTGCTTCTGACGGTATCCTGCTCGAATCTTTTTGCCAATATCCTTCGCGTAATAATCATTCATCAATCCGCGGACACCGATCATGAGATCGTCTTCTTCGCAGAAAGTATCCACACCTTCCGTTGCGGAGATGACCCGCACTTGCTGCTGTCTCAGGAAGTCGATAAACAATGCGGTTTGGGTTCGGTGACGACCCAGCCTTGAAAGGTCTTTCACGAGAACTGCATCAACCTGTTTTGCCTGAACCGCCGCTGTGAGCATATCCAGCCCACGGCGGCTGAAATTCATGCCGCTGATGTTATTATCGGCAGAACTGCCGACGATCGTCCAG
>ERZ780223.2722-NODE-2722-length-14445-cov-2.926338_pt1 | contig 14445 bp, 9 predicted proteins | sample MGYA00511016_ERZ780223 | MGnify/ENA primary metagenome ERZ780223 (study PRJEB29588, sample SAMEA2159032) | human gut metagenome | biome: human gut; feature: human-associated habitat; material: faeces | place: Denmark | collected 2008/2010 ... | reverse complement strand
TTTGCGGTGTACATACCGGAACAGGAACCGCAGCCCGGGCAGGAGCTTCCCTCGATCTCAGCGAGTTCTTCGTCGTTGATCAGGTTTGCTTTTCTGGCACCAACTGCCTCAAATACAGTATTTAAATCTCTCTGGTTGATGGAGAGCATCGGACCGCCGGATACGAAGATACACGGAAGGTTCAGACGCATTGCTGCCATTAACATACCCGGAACGATCTTATCACAGTTCGGGATAAATACGAGAGCATCAAAGCAGTGTGCCTTTACCATACATTCAATGGTATCTGCGATCAGCTCACGGGAGCTTAAAGAGAAATGCATTCCATCATGGCCCATGGCGATACCATCGCAGACACCGATGGTATTGAACTCCATCGGAGTTCCACCTGCTGCAAGGACGCCGTCCTTTACGGCACGGGCGATGGTCTGTAAGTGCATATGTCCCGGTGCTACTTCATTGAAAGAGTTTACAACGCCGATAAACGGGCGACGCATCTGCTCATCGTTGTATCCGTCTGCCTTTAACAGGGAACGGTGCGGCGCATGTTCTACGCCTGCTTTTACTTTATCTGAATTCATTGTTTTTCTCCTTATGAAATCCAGAGCCAGGCGGTGATGCCTGGCCCTGAAGAATTTTTTTAGGGTTTCGCTGCCCCGCAGTGCCACACTCGCGGACTTGCGTCCGCTCGTGCGCGGGCATTCGCCCTATGAATCCGCCGGCAAAGATTCACTTATGTGCGAGCACAACGTGAATCTTTCCTCGTCGGATTCGCACTGCTCATTGCTATCGCGACTATTTAGCCTCGTCAAGATCCTGTGTCTGCTTCCAGCCCATCTTTGCTCTTAACTCGCGGCCTGTCTTAGCTGCAAGTGTATCAGCGTGTGCTGCTCTTGCTGCGTTGAAGGTTGTTCTGCCAACCTGGTTCTCAAGAATCCAGTTCTTAGCGAATGTACCATCCTGGATCTCTGTTAATACCTGCTTCATAGCCTTCTTCGCTTCGTCGCCGATGATTCTCTTACCGCTTACATAGTCACCATACTCAGCAGTATCGGAGATGGAGTATCTCATTCCCTCGAAACCAGCGTTGAAGATCAGGTCTACGATCAGTTTCATCTCGTGGATGCACTCGAAGTATGCGTTCTCCGGCTTATAACCAGCCTCAACAAGTGTGTTGAAACCAGCTTCCATTAATGCGCAAACGCCGCCGCAGAGAACTGCCTGCTCACCGAACAGGTCTGTTTCGGTCTCAGTTCTGAAGGTTGTCTCCAGAAGACCAGCTCTTGCTCCGCCGATTCCAAGGCCGTAAGCCAGTGCTCTGTCCAGAGCTTTTCCGGTGTAATCCTGCTCAACAGCAACCAGGCAAGGAGTTCCTTTGCCAGCCTGATACTCGCTTCTTACTGTGTGGCCAGGTGCTTTCGGAGCGATCATAGCTACATCTACGTTCTTCGGAGGTACGATCTGTCCGAAGTGGATAGCGAAACCATGAGCGAACATCAGCATGTTGCCCTCTTCCAGGTTTGGCTCGATATCTTTTTTGTACATTGCAGCCTGTTTCTCATCGTTGATCAGGATCATGATGATATCAGCCTGTTTTGCAGCCTCAGCAGCGGTATATACTTTGAATCCCTGTGCCTCTGCTTTTGCCCAGGATTTGCTGCCTTCATAAAGTCCAATAATAACATCACAGCCGGAATCTTTCAGGTTCAGTGCATGAGCATGTCCCTGGCTTCCGTAGCCGATAATTGCGATTTTTTTGCCTTCCAGTAAAGAGAGATTACAATCTTCCTGATAAAAAAGTCTTGCTGCCATTTTATTTTCCTCCATATATATAGAATGTCTTGACCGGCGGCAGGTCGGTCAATTTATACAGCGAAAAGCATTTCTGCCTTTTGCTGTTTGTCAGGGAAATGAACTTTTCTATACAAAAATTTCATTCCTCCAGCAAACGTATGTAATGTGATCTGCGTTAATCGAGGTAACGCACATCGTGGACTCCTCTGGAGAGTCCTGTCACTCCTGTTCTGGCCAGTTCCAGGATTTCGTATCCCTGTACCAGATTCAGGAACCCTTCGAGCTTTGACTGGTTTCCGGTCAGCTCTACAATCAGGCTTTCCTGTCCCACATCCACGATTCTTCCACGGAAGACATCGGAGATGGCGATGACATTGCGGCGTTCATTTTCATTCACACGGATTTTGACCAGCATCAGCTCTCGTCTGACACTCTCGTCCGGCTTCAGCTCTTTGATATCCCGCACATCGACAAGTTTTGCCAGCTGTTTTTTGATCTGCTCCAGAATCATTTCATCACTGCAGTACAGAACAACAGTCATTCTTGTGTATCGCGGGTCTGCTGTCACACCGGCGGTGATCGTCTCGATATTGTATCCGCGTCGGCTGAAAAGACCAGCTACTCTGCTTAAAAGTCCCGGCGTATTATCCACCAGCAGGGATAATGTTCTTTTCTGTTCCATAAACACCAACTTTCCTCCATCCGCAGGCGCCGCGGATTTTCAGCAATTTCTTACAACTTCCAACGCCTTATCCAATATATTAGCAACTTATCCTCGCTTTGTCAACAAAAATTTTACCAAATTATTCTTTTTGGCAAAAATCTTTTGCCTCCTGTGGTTCCCATTTGCGCACCTTCCGGTCATACGTAAGGATGCCGTTCGACTCCTCCTCGACATCGGTAAGCTGTGTGTAGACTGCTGCGGCAAGTCCCTGTTCTGTGAGTTCTCTTATCTTTTCTGCCAGTGCATCCATCGCTTTCTGGTACTGTGCCTGGTTCTGGTATGTGCGGTAGCCGAACGATTTTTCGGAGTAGAGATGCTCCTGTACCGGATACGTATAGCCGCCGTATTCAGAAAAAGCAAACGCGCGCTCCTCCGGTTTTACTTTTAACGGACGAAAGTAATTGTGAAGGCTCTTGATGTCCCCCGCTCCCTGATCGTCCCAGCCGCTCGCGTGGTCGATCTGCCGCGTCGGATCGAGAGCGCGCACCATTTCTGTCATCTCCCTGGCATCAAACTGTCCCCATCCCTCGTTGAACAGAACCCAGAGCGACACGCACGGTGCATTGTAAAGCTGATGAACCGTCTCGCGGCACTCCCGCTTCCACCACTCTCTTCCCGTTTTTGAGGTCCGCGAAAAGAGCGGATAACAGTTATCCCTGAATTCCGTTGTCACAAACGGCAGTACGGTCGGAAGGTACAAAAGGAACGTCTGGATCGACCGGCCGCCGCCGTTGATCATATCCTGCCACACCAGCATACCGATATGGTCGCAGTGGGAATACCATCTTGCGCACTCAACTTTCAGGTGTTTCCGGATCATATTGAAACCGAGGCGTTTGGCCGTCTTAATGTCATAAACCATCGCCTCATCGGACGGCGGCGTGTAGAGGCTTTCCGGCCAATAACCCTGGTCGAGGACACCGTTCTGGAAATACGGCTTTCCGTTTAAGAGAAGACGCGTGATTCCTTTCTCATCTTTTCCAATGCCGAATTTGCGCATGCCGAAATAACTCTCGATGCGGTCTTCTCCCGCTTCAATGGAAACCCCATAGAGATGCGGATGTTCCGGGCTCCAGCCTGCAAAATTACCGAGAATCAGCTCCGCCTCGTTTTCTCTCGTCTCCCGGACGCAGATCACCTTCGCATCCGGCGCTTCGCTCTCCCGCACCGTAATTTTTTTCGTCAGTCCCGCATCCGGTCCGTTGAGGAAAACCCGTACTTTTACGCTCGCCGTATCATATTCCGGCGTGATCACGATGCGTTCCAGATACGTCTCCGGCACCCATTCCATCCAGACGCTCTGCCAGATGCCGCTCTGCGCGGTGTAAAACATGCCGCCCGGGGTAAGGCTCTGCTTTCCGCGGCCCTTCCAGTCTGTGTCCGTCTCATCGCGCACCTTGACGGCAAGCTCGTTCTCTCCCGTTTTGAGATACGGCGTAAGATCCACTGAAAAAGAAAGATACCCGCCGAGATGGCCTCCGGCACGCTTTCCGTTGCAGTAAATTACCGCATCCTGATCCACGGCGCCGAACTGCAGCACCAGCCGTTTTCCGGCAGGAATTTTGGGAAGCTGAATCGTGCGGAAGTACCACAGATATTCTTTTGGAAGCAACTGCCGCTTCACGCCGGACGCATCGCACTCCGGGGAAAACGGAACGAAAATTTTTCCGTCCCGCTGTTCTGGCATTTTCTGCGTTTCCGTGAACGCATACTCCCACCATCCGTTCAGATTTGTCCAGTTTTCCCGGCGCATCTGCGGACGCGGATATTCCGGAAACGGGAGCTCTTCTTCCGGATTTTTCCCAAATTCCGTAGAAAGGCGGAATTTTTTTCCTTCCTTTTTTCCAATCTGTAATGCTTTGACCGCATTTTTGAAGTCCATTCTTTTCCCTCTTTTTCTGATTTTTATGATTGATAAAAGCGTGCCCGTACAAAATCCCGGACACGCTTTTGGTGTACTGAAAATTAAAGCGGATATTTACAATCCGGTTAGATAAACGCCAGCGTTTTCATCAGATACAGCCAGAACGTCAGCGTAAAGGCACTGCCGCACGTTGTGAGCATAACGGTGTTTGCCGTCAGACTTCCCTCATGACCCATATTTTTCGCCATGATAAAACTGCTCACCGTCGTTGCGGAACCCAGCATCACAAGGATTGCCACCAATTTTTCCTGACGGAAGCCAAGTATCACGGCGATCGGCAGAAAGACGGCTGCAAGGCCGACCAGCTTAATCGCAGCTGCAGCAATCGACGGCCGGATATTCTTTGCCGCGCTCTTTGCCTCAAACGACGCACCCATCGCAATCAGGCCGAGCGGCGTTGCAAGTACCGCAATATTCTGCACCGTTTTCTGCAGAATCACCGGCTTTGGAATGCGAAGCACCGACCAGAAAAGTCCTGCAGCGATCCCGAGGATAATCGGGTTTGTCACGATATTTTTCGCCGTCTTTTTCACAAAATCTGCCGTGATCTCCTCCCGTTCCGGACGGAATACTGCAAGAACGACAACCGCCATGATATTATACAGCGGCACACTGCTGATGATCATCAGCGGCGCCATGCCGGAATTTCCGTAGATATTCTGGATAAAGGCAATACCAAGGATCGCCGCACTGCTCCGGTACGCCGCCTGGATAAATTCGCCTCTTGCACTTCTCTCTTTTAAGAGATGGGAAAGTCCCCATACCGCAAGAATTGAGAGCAGTGTTGCAAAGAAGCAGAACAGAACGAATTTGATATCCCACACAGCGGAGAAATCAGAATCCGACAGGTCCTGGAACAGCAGCACCGGGAGTGCGATTTTAAACACAAATTTGTTCATTTTGCTTGTGAACGATTCGTCCAGAATACCAACCTTTCGAAAGAAAATTCCCAAAATCATTGTCAGGAAGATCGGCATCGTCGCGTTCAGGCTGAAGATCAGATTACTCATACCAGTGTTTTTCCTGCCAGTACATTTTTATAATCTTCGTAGTTCTCTTCGAGAAGCTTCGGCGTATTCAGACCGTAGGGACATTTCTTCATGCAGGCGCCGCAGTGGAGACAACCTTCGATTTTCTTCATCATCGCCTGGCCGCGCTCGGTGAGCTGGTTGGCGGACGGGGAACGGCGCAGAAGCAGGCTCATGCGCGCGCAGGTGTTAATCTCAATGCCTGCCGGACATGGCATACAGTAACCGCAGCCGCGGCAGAAGTTGCCGGAGAGCTCTTTCTGGTCTTTCTCGATGATCGCCTTGATTTCATCCGTCATGGCAGGCGGACAGGCAATGTAGCTTAAGAACTCGTCCAGCTCTTTTTCTCTCTGGACGCCCCAGATCGGAAGCACGTTGTCGTACTGGTCTTCAAAAGCATATGCAGCCGCGGAGTTTGTGATCAGCCCGCCCGAGAGCGCTTTCATTGCGATAAAGCCGATATTTTTCTCTTTGCATCCCTGTACCAGTGCTTTCTCACGGTCCGTTGCCAGATAGCAGAACGGGAACTGCAGCGTCTCGTAAAGACCGGACTCGATGATCTCCTCTGCCACGCTCATGCGGTGGTTCGTGATACCGATGTGGCGGATTTTTCCCTGTGCTTTTGCTTCCAGCATCGCCTCATACAGGCCGGTTCCATCTCCCGGCTTAGGACAGAAGGACGGATTGTGGAACTGATAGATATCGATGTAATCCGTCTTCAAAAGGGAAAGGCTTGTCTCCAGATCCTTCCAGAAGCCCTCCACATCCTTTGCCATCGTCTTCGTAGAGATAAAGACCTTCTCACGCATTCCCTCAAACGCTGCGCCTAATTTTTCCTCGCTGTCGCTGTAGGCACGCGCGGTATCAAAAAAGCGGATGCCTCCGTCATACGCTTTGCGCAGCAGATAAACAGCGTCTTCTTTCGTGACGCGCTGTACCGGCAGCGCGCCGAAGCCGTTCTTGTTTACACAGATTCCTGTGCTTCCCAGTGTTACCATGGACATACTTATGTTCCTCCTTTTTCGCTTTCATTGTTTCAACTCACAGTCGGTATTTCACGGAGTCTGACATGTCGAAAATAGTTCGACTGTGACTTGCCTCATGTCAGTGGAGGATACCGATTTCTCTCCGCCCGCCACTGCCGTTATGTTTCTTTTAGCAATTCATCCCACCGCTTCAGAAACGGGGGACTTCTTGTCTACTGGTGTTAAAATCCGTTATTTCTATAGTATCACACTTTCTGTCAGACGGCAAACGCGATTTAAAGAGGCAGGCACAAAGGGAAATACTTTCCTTTTATGTCTGCCTCTGAATATCATTTTTTATTTTACTTCTTTATAAAAGTTTACGCAGTCCGACGGATCATAATAGATTTTATTATCCGCAAGCAGCGTGGAAACACCGTTCTGTACTTCGATGATGCTGACCGCACAGTTGTACGGCACGCCGCCGTGCCAGAAGTCGTTCTTGTCTTCATAGACATTGCGCAGCAGCGCGCGCATGCAGCAGCCGTGGGTGGCGATCAGGATCGTCTTGTCCTGGAGCTCCGGTTTTGCAGTCAGCTCATGATAGAACGCTTCTGCCCGGTCGCAGACCTCCTGGATCGTCTCTCCGTCTCCAGCCGGGCGGAAGTGGAACGGATCTCTGTAAAAATCGTTGAAGTGTTCAGACGGAATCTCAAAATTGTTTGCCCGGCATCCAAGCCCTTCCCAGGAGCCAAAGGAAAGTTCCATCAGGCGGTCGTCGGTCGTAAGCGGCACATTTCTGCCCGCAAGAACGAGCTCTGCCGTGTGCTTTGCGCGGCGCAGTGGACTGGAAATTCCAAGGTCAAACGGGATATTTTTCAGTCCTTCCGCCGTCACTTTCGCCAGACGGACACCGTTCTCATTCAGCTCGGTGTCCGACTGGCCCTGCAGTCTGCCTTCTACGTTCCACGCGGTTTCACCGTGGCGCATGATATAAAGTTTCATAAAAATCAGCCTCTCAGTTCGATGTTGAACTCATTCTGCAGTTTCTTGCAGATCTTCTCGACAAATTTCTGTACTTTTTCGAAGTCAAATGCTTCTTCCTTAGGTGCAAAGGTGACGGTGAACGCCATGCTCTTCTTGCCTTCCGGAATCTGGCCGCCCTCGTAAACATCGAACAGACGGATCTCTTTTACGTATTTGTTTGCCTCGCGGATGCAGTTCTCTACATCGCCGCAGCTGATGTTTTTGTCCATGACAAATGCCAGGTCACGTTTCTCCTCCTGGAATTTGGAGATCGGCTGGAAGGTGCGTTTTTTGCCGTACCATCTGGAGAGCTCTTTTAAGTCAAGCTCCATGATGTAAGCGGAAGTACGCATGCTCAACTCGTTCTGGATATCGTATGCTGCTTTTCCGAAGTATCCGATTTCTGTACCCTCACAGAGTACTTTCACTGCCTGATACGGATGCAGGAAGGATTTCTGAACCGGCTCGTAGGTGAACTCAATGTCCATGCTCTCGGCGATGGTGTTGGCGATGCCCTTCATAGTGAAGAAGCTCTCGTTGTTTCCGAAGGTTCCGACGCAGAGAACTTTTCTCTCATCCGGGTAGGATGTCAGCGGCAGGGACTCCGGAATGTAGATGCTTGCTACCTCGAACAGTCTTCCTTCAAGGGTGCCCTGTTTCTCATTTCTGGAAATTGCATTCAGCATGGAAGCTGCCAGTGTGGTACGCATCAGGGACAGATCCTGGTTGATCGGGTTGATGATCTCGATGGCATTTCTCTCTTTTGCATCTGCCGGCAGTTTCAAAAGATCCAGATCTGCAGGGGAGAAGAAGGAGTAATGCATGCACTCGTAGATACCCATGGTGCATAAGGTATTCTTCAGTGCCAGCTCGCCTTTCTGCTCTTCATTGTAGCCGCCCATCGTTACCTGTGCAGCGGAAAGGAAGGTATCGGTTACGTGATCGTAGCCGTACATACGGATGACTTCCTCTGCCACGTCCGGATAGCGCTCGACATCGTTCTCTCCCTCCGGCAGCATATCCTCACGGTAAGCCGGAACCTGGATGGTCAGCTCATCGCCGTTGATTTCCGGTGCAAAGTTCAGGTTTTTCATAATGCGGAGAATCTCTGCTTCCGGAACTTCGATACCGAGTACGCCGTTTACTTTGCTGACACTGACGGTCATCGGAGTCGGATCGATGGAGTTTCCGGTGTTCACATCGAAATGGGTACGGGAAACTTTACCGCAGCCAAGCTCTTCCATCAGATGCAGGGCACGTTTCATACCAAGTACGGTTGAATACTCGTCCACGCCTTTCTCATATCTTGCACTGGCATCCGTCGCTTTTCCAAGCGCACGGGCTGTCTTTCTGACGTTGTCGCGTGCGAATTTTGCGGACTCAAACATAACAGCCTCTGTCGTGTCGCGGATCTCGGAGTTTAAGCCTCCCATGACACCGGCAAGTGCAACCGGTTTTACGCCGTCGCAGATCACGAGGTTGTTCTCATTCATTGTGTATTCCTGCTCATCGAGGGTCACAATCTTTTCATTTTCTTTTGCTCTTCTGACACAGATTTCATTGCCTTCCAGATAAGAGCAGTCAAAAGCATGCATCGGCTGGCCGATCTCTTTTAAGACGTAGTTTGTGATATCAACCACGTTGGAGATCGCGGACATGCCGACGAGCGCCAGACGGCGTTTCATCCATGCCGGAGACTCTCCGATTTTTACATCATATACGTAATGAGCGCTGTAACGCGGGCAGAGTTCCGGAGCTTCCACGCGGACAGAGAAGCCTTCTTTTTCCACATCCGTCTCGGTGTAATCGGTTGCCGGCATTTTTAAAGGTTTTTCCAGCATCGCCGATACTTCTCTTGCGATACCGAGGATACTCTGGCAGTCCGGTCTGTTTGCAGTCAGGGAGATATCAAAGATCCAGTCGTCAAGACCTGTCAGCTCTTTGACATCTGCGCCAAGCTCGGCATCTTCCGGCAGAACAAGCAGTCCGTTGTAGCCTGCGCCCGGATACAGATCCTCGGTAAGGCCGAGCTCCACGCCGGAGCAGAGCATTCCGCAGGACTCATATCCTCTTAATTTTCCTTTTTTGATGGTCATAACACCCTCGATGGTCTTATGATCTTTTGCTGTTGCATAAACAGAAGCGCCAGGAAGGGCAACCGGGAATTTTCCGCCGGTGCGCACGTTGTCGGCGCCGCAGCAGATCTGCATGGTGCCGTGTTCTCCTGCATTTACCTGGCACACATGAAGATGGGTCTCCGGGATCGGCTCGCAGCTCTCCACCAGACCGACAACAACATTGCTGATGTCTTTTCCCACCTGATAACGCTCTTCTACTTCAAAACCGCCGTCGAACAGTTTTTTCTCCAGTTCTTCCGGGGTAACATCGATATCTACATATTCTTTCAGCCAACTTAACGGTACTAACATATTAAACCTCCAAATTCAAACTGTTTCGTCTTTATTTCTCGTTAATCTGATTTAAAACCCGCAGATCGGAACCGAATAACAGTTTGATGTTGTTGATTCCGTATTTCAGCATGGCGATACGCTCCAGGCCGATGCCAAAAGCGAAGCCGCTGTACTCTTCTGAATCAATGCCGCAGTTCTCCAGCACGCGTTTGTTTACGATACCTGCTCCAAGGACCTCGATCCAGCCGGTTCCCTTGCAGAGGCTGCATCCTTTTCCGCCGCAGGCGAAGCAGCTGCAGTCTACCTCAACGGACGGCTCCGTGAACGGGAAGTAAGACGGACGGAGACGGGTTGTGGTTCCCTCGCCGTAGATCTTCTGTACGAGTACGTCGAGCATTCCTTTCAGGTCGCAGAGGGTGATGTTTTTGTCGACAACGAGTCCCTCCATCTGATGGAACATCGGAGAATGGGTTGCGTCGTCATCAGACCGAAAAACACGTCCCGGGGAAAGGATCTTGATCGGCGGCTTTTTGTTTTCCATGACATGAATCTGGCCTGCCGATGTCTGGGTACGAAGCAGGAATTCCGGGGAGAGATAGAAGGTATCCTGCATATCTCTTGCCGGGTGATCCTGTGGTGTATTCAGTGCAGTAAAGTTGTAGTAATCGGTCTCGATTTCTCTTCCCTCGTATACCTCAAAGCCCATGCCTGCAAAGATGTCGATAAGCTGTTTGCGGATCAGGGTAACCGGATGAAGGTTTCCGATCGCTGTCTCTTCTGCCGGAAGGGTCAGGTCGATTTTCTCGGACTCATATTTCTTCTGCAGCTCGCGCTCTTTCATCTCCTCTTCCACTTTCTGGAAGCGGCCAAGCGCCCACTCTTTTAACTCATTGACGGATTTACCGTAGTTTGCGCGCTCTTCCGGGGCAATGTTTTTCATTTCTTTCATCAGCCCGCTGATCTTACTTTTCTTTCCTTCCAGATACTCGCTCTTAAATTCATACAGTTCTTTGGAGCTTTTCAGCTCTTCCAGTCCATTTTCAATCTTCTGTTTTAATTCAGACAGATGGCCGGTTAATACACTTTTTTCCTGCATTTGACTCTCCTACTTTCTTTTTCTTGCTTGTTTGATGGTAAATGTGAAAAACAATCAGATACCCCGCTGCAAACAGCGGAGCATCTGATTTTCGTGGCAGTCGCCAGATATCCATGCAAGCATGGCTGCCTGGCTCGTTGCTCACGAAAAAAAGACCCCGCCCCACAAAGGGACGAGATCTGAAATTTCGCGGTACCACCCTGATTTCTGCAGATACTTCCTGCAGACACTCATAACCGGTGCTGTAACGTACACCAAACGTCTGTCCCTACTTGCATTTCCAGTATCCTGCTATGCGTTCCGGACATCTGCTCCAATGCGAAATTTGAAATATTCCTGAACCTGAAGGAGCTTGCAGCCGATGACTCCCTCTCTCTGGCGGAAAAAATATTTCTCTGAACATCTTCACAGCATTTTTCCTGTTAGATTATTTATAAAACTTTCATAAACAATGTTTATTGTACCGTCTTGACCCCAGGATGTCAAGCCATTATTTTCCCGCTTCTTTATTTGTCTCTTTATTTTCCATAAAATGCTCGATCGCCGCGTTCTGCAGTTTCCGCAGTTTATCCTCAAAATACGCGTTGATCTCCGCGCCGATCAGAAGGATCCACATACAGAAATACATCCAGATCATGATAAACACGATCATCGTCAGACTGCCGTACATATTGGACGCTGCAAGCGCGATGTCGAGGTACATGGAAAATGCAAGGGAAAAAATAGACCAAGCAAGGGATGAGATCAGTGCGCCCGGGCACTGGCTCTTAAAGCTCGCCTTCCGGTTCGGAATGCATTTATACAGCACCAGGAACAGAACCGCCAGCACGCCTGTCGTAATCAGGGTACGCATGCCCATGATAGAGGATGTCACGCGCGCCACCATCGGCAGATGTTCCGTCAGCTTATTCTGAATGCGGGTTCCGAAGACCAGAAGCACCAGACTGGTGAGGAATGCAGCGGCAAATATCAAGGTATATGCCATGCCCCGCAGCCGGTTGATGATGTAATTACGTGTCTCTGTTACGTGATAAATGCTGTTCAGCCCGTTTGTCAGCGCCGCAATGCCCTTTCCCGCCGACCACAGCGTTGTGATGATCGTAATCGGCATATAGGCAACGGACTGATAAAAGATCTCATTTACAATACCGCCCACGTAGCTCTGGAACTCCGTGGGCAGCATATTGATCAGAACGCTGTAAACATCGTCGCGTGTCAGCGGCGTATATTTTACAAGCGTAACAACCAGAAGAACAAACGGAATAAAGGAAAGAAGAATGAAATACGCGCTCTGCGCTGCATAAGCACCGACATGGTCCTCATTCAGGCGCTTCATAAAACCGCGGATTGTTTTTATCATCTGGCAAAACCGCCTTTTCTTTGTTTTCGTGAATCTATCCCATTATTGCACACATCTTGTATTGCAGGATAGCCTACAAAGCATATCATACTTTTCTTTCCTTCGCAAGGGATTTCAATCCCATTTGCGGTAATACCATGCGTAACCGCGGGCTGGAACCGGAACACCGCGCAGAACGCGTTTTTTGCCGGTAAACAGATCCTTCCAGGTGAACTCTCCCATATCGATCCATGCGGTACGGTCCTCGTTGCTGAAGTTGAAGATTCCCGTCACCATCTCATTGCCGGATTTTCTGCAGACGCAGAGAAGTGCGGTATCGTACGTTTCCTCGGTCCAGACATCCGCCTCCCCATCAAACGGACGATATTTGAATTTGAGCTCTTCCATCTTCTTCATCGAAGCAAAAATCCGATTCTGTACCGTTCCTTTTTTATCCTTCGCCGGTTCCAGATCCCAGCGGAAGTGGCCGCGGTGAATATAACGGCTGTCGGATCTGCGGTCGTAGTCCTCGCTCTCCTTGTAGGAGTAATCGTTGACCTGGCCGATCTCGTCACCGCTGTAGATGACCGGAATACCGGACTGGATGAAGAGGTATGCATTCAGCATTTCGATTCTCTGGATGGCCTGTGCCGTCTTCTCTTCATTCTGCTCAAAGCCTGCCGCCTCAAGACCGCAGAGAGAAGCCGTCGTTCCGCAGAGACGCGCATCCTGCAGAACAGGATCGTCGTTGTAGAGCTCTCCTCTTGCATCGCTTCCCTCCACATAGCCGCGGAAGTAATCATTCAGATATTTTTTATGCGGTGCCTCGGCGATGCCGAACTGTTTCAGCCATTCGTAATCGAGACCCCAGCCGATATCATCGTGGCATCTCAGATAGTTCAGGAAGACATAGTCCTTCGGCAGTCTCGTCACAATATCCATCTGATGTTTCAGCAGGCGGGTATCTGCCGTTGCAATGGTGTGCCAGGTGGATGCCATCGTCGTTACGTTGTACAGCATATGGCACTCCGGTTTTTCCAGAGTTCCGAAGTACGGAACAACCTTTTCCGGCTCCATGACAACCTCGCCGAGCAGCAGAACGCCCGGGCAGACGATCTCGGTGATCATACGCATCATGCGGACAATGGTATGTACCTGCGGCAGGTTACGGCAGGTGGTGCCGAGCTGTTTCCAGATGTATGGAACGGCATCGATGCGGACGATATCGATTCCCTGGTTGACGAGATAGAGCATGTTGTTGACCATCTCATTGAAGACAACCGGGTTCGCATAGTTCAGATCCCACTGGTATGGGTAGAACGTTGTCATGACAAATTTGTGACAGTCCTCTCTCCAGGTAAAGTTGCCCGGTGCCGTTGTCGGGAATACCTGCGGGCAGGTTTTCTCATATTCGGACGGAATGTCGTAGTTATCGAAAAAGAAGTAACGGTCCTGATACTCTTTTTCTCCGGCAAGTGCACGTTTGGCCCACTCATGATCCTCGGAAGTGTGGTTCATAACGAAATCCATGCAGAGACTCATGCCCTGGTCGTGGCATTTTTCAGAGAGTGCAGCCAGATCCTCCATCGTTCCAAGGGACGGCTGTACGGTACGGTAATCGGCAACGGCATAGCCGCCGTCACTCTTTCCTTTCGGAGTGGCAAGGAACGGCATCAGGTGCAGATAATTCACGTTGCACGCTTTTAAGTAATCCAGCTTCTCCTCAAGGCCGCTGATGTTGTCTGCGAATGCATCGATGTACAGCATCATGCCGAGCATTTTCTGGCTCTTATACCAGTTCTTCTGTTTTTCTCTCTTACGGTCGAGTGCTTTCCATTTTTTATTCCGCTCTTTGTACCACTGCTCCATGCTCGCACAGAGCTCTTCAAATCTTCCCTGTCCGTTTGGATACAGCTCGCAGTAGAGCCATTTCAGCTCATCATAGTGTTTCTCGAGTCTTCTCTGATATTCCACTGTCATGTTGTTTATTCTCCTTTATCTTATTCTTTATATCCTAGAATTTACGAATCGTATCTTCGCGAAAACCACGCTCTGCAAAGTAGCGCAGGCCGGCGGCTTTGCCTTCCTGGTGTTCGTAGAGCTGGGTCGTGAAGTATTTCTGCGCCCAGCTATTGACG
>ERZ780223.2710-NODE-2710-length-14517-cov-7.561610_pt1 | contig 14517 bp, 11 predicted proteins | sample MGYA00511016_ERZ780223 | MGnify/ENA primary metagenome ERZ780223 (study PRJEB29588, sample SAMEA2159032) | human gut metagenome | biome: human gut; feature: human-associated habitat; material: faeces | place: Denmark | collected 2008/2010 ... | reverse complement strand
AGCTAAGAAGAAAAGTTTATTTATTAAATTTTTCTTTTAAAATTTCAACTTCAGCTTTCAATTTATTTATTTCACATCTAACAGGGTCTGGAATTCTGTTATGCATCAAGTTTCCTTGTTTATCTACAACTGCTCTATGAACAACTCTGCCTGGGATACCAACTACTGTAGAATATTCTGGAACATCTTCAATTACAACAGAACCAGCTCCAATTCGAACATAATCACCAATAGTAATATTTCCAAGAACCTTAGCTCCAGCTCCAACAATTACATTATTACCTAATGTTGGGTGTCTTTTACCTTGTTCTTTACCTGTACCACCTAGTGTAACTTGTTGATAAATCAAAACATCATCACCAACAATTGTAGTTGCGCCTATTACAACTCCCTCACCATGGTCAATAAAAAATCTTCTGCCAATTCTGGCTCCAGGATGAATTTCAATACCTGTGATTATTCTTGTTAGATATGAAATTATACGAGGAATTAATGGTATATTCCACTTGTACAAACGATGAGCAAATCTATATGCAACAATCGCATGCAAACCGGGATAGCAAAGAATTACCTCTAGCAAATTCGTTGCTGCAGGATCATTATCATATATAACTTTTATGTCTTCTTTTACTTTAGAAATTCCTCGTTTTATAACTGATAGCATTATATCTTTACCTATCTATTTTACTAGTTTTGCAAATTTACGTTTTCCCGCTTGTAACACTACACTTTCTTCAAATGAAACAGCATATGACATATCGGTAACTTTTTCACCATCAATTTTTACACCGCCACCTTGAATTAGTCTTTTTGCTTCTCCACGACTAGCAGTAAATTTTAATTCTGTAATTAAATCAAGAATATTTTTACCTTGCTCAACTTTTACTTCTTGAATATCATCAGGAATACCTTTATTTGAAACTACATTAATAAAGTCTTCCTGAGCTTTATCTGCACCTTCTTTACCATGATATTCTTCGGTAATTTGATGTGCTAATTGCATTTTTATATTTCTTGGATTTACAGAACCATCTGCAATTTGTCTATCATAAGTTTCTAATTCTTCTTTTGTTGCATCTGTTAACAAACTATAATAACGTGTAATCATATTATCTGGAATACTCATCAATTTTCCAAACATATCTTTTGCACTATCAGTTAAAGATATACAATGTTCAGGATATGTTTTTGACATTTTTACAACACCATCAGTACCTTCTAACAATGGAAGAAGCACAACTAATTGTGGATATTTTTTACCATAAGCAGTTTGTATATCTCTACCTAACAATGTGTTAAATCTTTGGTCTGTTCCGCCTAATTCAATATCTGCATCAATTGCAACTGAATCATATGCCTGCATTAATGGATAGAAAAATTCTACAATTGAAATAGGTTTACCATCTGCATATCTTTTTGCAAAATCATCTCTAGTCATCATTTGAGCTACTGTAACTTGTGCTGATAATTTTAATAATTCAGTAAAACTCATTTTATGTAACCAATCTGCATTATTAACTACTTCAGCTTTTGTAACATCTATAACTTTTGACATCTGGTCAAAATAAGTTTTCGCATTTTCTTCAACCTGTTCTTTAGTTAAAGCAGGTCTTGTTTCAGATTTCCCAGAAGGATCACCAACCATAGCTGTTGCCCCACCAACCAGAAGAACAATTTTATGACCTAAAGCTTGGAATTCTTTTAATTTTCTCATTACAACAGTATGACCTAAGTGTAAATCCGGTCTTGTTGGATCCATACCCAATTTTATTCTTAATGGAGTATTAGTATCTGCTGAATGCTGTAATTTTGCAGCTAATTCTTCAATTCCACCCGGTAAAACTTCTGCATTTCTAGCTATATGTTGTGCCTGTTTTATAAATTCTTCTCTTATTTCTACCATAATAAATTTCTCCTATCAGTTAAACTGATTATAACAAAAACAAATAGAAGAAACGACACCTAAAAATATTTTCAGGTGTCGTAATTTATTTATAAAGAAGCTTCTATAGAATTCAAGCTCTCCCTTAATTCTGCAGCTTGCTCATTATAATACTCAAGCCAGGTTTGCCCTGTTTTAGAATCTTTAACTGTATTTTCACAAACTGCACGAATTCGCTTGGAATCAATATCATTCAACTCCAATTTTATCTGTTCTATTCTGCGAATTTTATTTTCTTCTTGTTTTAATAATTCATAATCCGGATTTTCAACAATACTACCATTCGCGTATGAGTATTTCAAAGGGTCATTACAAAAATCATTATATATATCTTCAAAAACCTCTACATTTAAAACCTCATCATTTAAACAACGACATTGACCGGCACCATTAATTTCATTATTCTCTATATAAATATAATACATAATTACCTAACCTTTCTATATGCTGAAATCCTGACAGAACAACTATTTGCATAACTTGCAGCGTTGGTTTCATCTCCAACAAAAAGCCTTATCTTTCTATCTTTAGATATCGGAACTACACAATTACCCGAAGCAATATTATTTACACCAGAAACTCGAGTTACAGCCCGACACATATAAAGAGACCCACAAAGAGCGGAACTAAGACTCAATGATAGGCAATTATTTATGTGCGTACCAGTTCTAATTATCGCACTAACTATTATTTCATATACATTTTCATCTTTTGGAAGCATTGAAGATAAATCAAAAGACTTATCATAAGAACTACTTAAAGTAGCCTCTCGAATGATAAATTCACCTTTTATAATCCATTTGCCGTCAAGTTCTGTTTTGTCAGCTTTTGTATCTAAAACTTTTTGACCTTCCGTGTCGATATTTGATAAGTCCTTATTTAATTTTTGAGTATTCAAATCCTCGATTTTTACATTCGACTTTTCTATTTCGTCTAAAACAGCAACAAAATTTGCATTAACTTCTTCCGCCTTTGCCTTTGCTCCGGGCACAAAAGAGTATGGAACACTTGATGTCATATTTTCCTTTCTGACAGTTCCAACAACTCCTCGGCTAAAAATTATATTATTGTGAAATTAACACCTTATTATATCATATATTTTCCTAAATCGTCAAGTTAAAACAGCTCTATAAGAATTATAGAGCTGTTTTTATTAAGTTATTTTTATAAAAATTTTCTATTTCAATAAATTGGTATTAAGCAGATTTACCTTTGAATAAATTTACTACAGGTTCATAAGTATATTTAGCAATTGCTTCACCTGCAGTTGCAACATAATGCCCAACTTTTTGCATCAATGTAGCAGCCTCTTTATCAGCTTGAGATAAAGTTTTTATAGCATTAGGGAAAACTTTTGGTAACGCAACAAGAGTTGCTGCAACTACTGCTAAAGTTGCCAGTGTTCCTACAACCTTTTTACCTGTTCCGGAAGATTTTTTTTCTTCTACAGGAGCCTGCTCAGCTTTTGGTACTGGGGAAGAAAATTTGCCAGGTCTTTCTAATATACTTGAAACATTATTCTGCTCACCACAAAAACGAACACTTGAAATAGGACTAACCATCATTTGGAAAACCTCCTTAACACTTTAATACACACTAATAATAAAACACTTAATAACTTTATTTTGACCAATTAATTTTATTTTGCAAACTATTGTTACAAAAATTTACAAACAATTTGGAATATTTTCAATTGTCGTGTCATCTATATACGTGTAGAGGAGGAGAGTATAAAATGGTTGGAAAGCAAGATACACTGATTTATATTGAACAGGAAAACAAAACTGAAGCAGAATTTATGTCTAGGAGCTTTGTTAACAGTACTATAAAAAACAGAGCATACATTAACGCACTTGGGGCCGAATTGGTTATGAAATATTTAGCTTCAGAAGGGATAGATATTTCTGACACTCACAACATGCATTCAATATCTAAAATCCTTGAAAAAATTGACATATCAGACATCTTGTTGCCTAATATTCATATTGATGTAAGAGTCATCTTTGACGAAAACCAAATATTTATTCCAAAAACACATTTTCAACTGGAAATAACTCCTGACATTTATGTTGTACTTAAACTTGCAAAAGATTTCAGCCATGTAGAATTTTTAGGATACTTTGAACCGGATTCACTAAATTTAAAACTTTGCAACAATGATTACTATTTCTTTGAAAAAGAAAAATTACATGCTCCATCTACATTAAAACAATTTATTAAAAATTTTACAGGGAACACATCCCGTGGACTCTCTCAAGATGATATTTTGAGAGGAAGAGAATTATCTATTGCTATGGCTGACCATAATATTTCAGATTCTGAGCAAAAAGAATTAATTGAACTTTTACTATTAAGTAGCGAATTAAGAGAAAGTGTTTTGGAATTTGATAACTTTGAAACTCTATCATACAGCGTCGGCTCAACGTTATCCAAAAACAATACGGAACAAACAAAATCAGCAGCAATAATTTTAGACCCAGAACAAGACACCTCTGAGCAAAATGAAGAACAGCAAAATAATCAGGAAGAACAAACAGGTAATACTGAAGAAAATATTGAGGATTTAACAGATAATACTCTTGAAGAAATTGATTTTTCAAATACTCAGGATGACATAGTGCTAGATGAAAGCTTTTTCGAGTTGACCGAACCAGAAACTGCTGAAAATCTATCAGGAAATAAAGCTGATACTGAACAACCTGAAGCAGAAGCTGAAAACATTTTGGATTTTGAACAAAAAGACTCAAGCGTTACAAATATCTCAGATATACAAAATCCACAAGAAGAGACCTTGCTGGAAATCGAAGATTTGGTAACAACAGAAGAAAATATTGAACCCCTTGAAGAATTAGAATTAAATAGTCAAGATTTAATTCTTCCAGAAGCCGAAACATTACAGCTTGATGAAAATATTCCTCAAGAAGAAAATACATTAGAAAAAACAGTTGGTGATGCCGTTCAAAAAGCACTGAAAAAATCCGAAGAAATATCCACACCTGCAAATGACGATAATATTGAGCAAGGCGCCTCAAAAGATGCAATAAAACTAGCAGGAGTTTCAGGTGACATTGTTAACGAATTAATCAACAAAAATATAGAAAGCCAACAAGAAGAACTTAATAAAATTGACTATTCACAAATATCAACAAATGCGACAGAAGTACCTGAACACATAGCAGCCTACGATCTTTCATCTGCAAAAATCGAAATGGACGCACAGGCAGAAGCTTCCGGACAATTTGATACACCAAAAGATCTTTCTGATTTCAAAACAGTAGAAATAAAACAAACTATAGGCGAGGAAGAAACTTTTGTTCCTGAAACTATAGATTTAGAAAGCATGGAATCTGTTGAAACTGAAGATTTCAACGAAAACACTGAAAGCCTTGTAGATTTAGAACATTTATCAACGATAGATTCCCCTACAAAACCAGTAGACGACTTGGAAGAAAAACTACAAAATAACAATTCTGATGAACATTTATCAGATATGAATTTTTCAAACATGTCTTCATTTACAATAAACGAAGATGGCTCATCTCCAATAGATGACATCGATATCAATTTTAATAATGATAACGATGAACATCTTGTTGATTTTGGACCAGCCTCCAATACCTTAATAATAGATGATACACCACAACAATACTATTCTTCATCTACAGATGAATCTCTTGAAGCAGATTTAATGCTTGAAGATGGTTTCTCTACAGATGAAATTTTCGAACCGGAAACCAAAAAAGAAGAAGTTACTTTAGTAGACGATACACCACAAGAAACTTCAAATAATACAAACGAAACAATCACAATGGAAGAACTTTCAATTGATGAGACTTTTGAAGATACAATGTCACTAGACGATTCTAACATTTTACTTGACGAAAATCTTTCAGGTGAAGAACTTGATTTAGCTACAGAAACAACAATTGAAGAACTAACACCTTCACTTGAAAATGATGAATCATTAAATATACAACAGACAGAAAACTTAGCAGAGCCAGTGTTTGAAGAACCTTTGCCTGAAAATGATATTATAATTAATGAAACAATAGAACCAAATAATAAAGCTGATATTGAATCAATAGAATTTTCAACAGCGGCAATAGATACCGGTGATGAATTATCACCTGATATGCTGCTTGATGATGTAATCAATAACATTGAAACAGATAATAACATGACAGCTAATGAAACTGTCAGTGAAGAAATACAAACAAACATAAATGAAACAATAGAATTACCAGAAAGCACAATTCTTGAGGAAACAAATTTTGAACAAATTCAGTTCCCGGACGAAATTTCTACAACTGAAACAAATCAAGAAACTGATACTATCAAAAATAATTCTCTAGAACTTGATAATCAGGATTGGTTAAATGATACAAACTATGACAACATTCCGGATGCTGAAATTCCTGCACCGGCGGATGTTGAAACAATTGAACCGGATAATATACTGGAAGAATTATCACCTGAAGAATTTATAACCGAACCTGAACCAAACAACACAAAAGTCTTTGCAGTAACAGAAAACTCTGTTACAATTAGTGATATGAACTTTACACCGGGAGAAATTCCAATAGATATCAACAACAATGAACAACCTCAGCTTGACGGTCCTGAACAGCTTGAAAGCATATACGATACAGATAACTCGGTACCAGGTTCTGCATTATTACAAAATCCTGGCAGATTAGGCTCCGCAAATAGAGGAGGAGCAAAGATTGGCATGGGTATGGGACTAGGTATTATCGGAGTCATTCTTGCAATAGCAATTGTAGGCATAATTGGATTTTCAGTATCAAAAATGTTGAATAAACCAGCTGATGACACTCCACAACCAATTACAGATGACCCAATTCCTACAAACACGGATAATGGAGTTGCAGATGTAAACACACTAAATGTGAATCCAGATAATGTTGTAAACATGGATAGCACAAACAATACACCTGCTCTTCCTGCAGCTAAACCTGCAAAACAAAAACCAGTAGTAACTTCGCAACAACCGACAACAGTTCAACAACCAGCCAGACAGCAAAAAGTAATGCCTGCAACCTCATTCATCGAAATTAACAAACTGACTTGGGAAATACCTGATTATATTTCATACAACGAGCAATTTAAACAATACTTCCAAGCAGCCGGTAAAAGTTTAAAATTATCTTTAAATAGCGATTTACTTCTGGCAACAGATTATGCATATTCAGATCAAATAAGAGTAACTGTTACTTTTGCTAAAGATGGCACGTTTAAAGATGCAAAAATCTTATTATCAAGTGGCTCAAATCAAATAGATAATATTGTGTTACAAACTGTTAACCAAACCTTAAGAGTCCTTAAAGCCCCTCATAGCGTAGGAAATGACGAAAGCACCACAGTTATACTTAAAATTTATTTTTAAGTATGCTATAATAATTCTATAGTAGAGGAACTTGGGTGTGGAATTAACACAGGATAAGATTGATTTAATAAGTAAGATAATTAAAAACGACCGTAAATATCCAAATAATGAGGATTTGTACGACGATTTTTTCAATGAAACATGTAAACGTTCAGTTGCAATCATTAATGCTGTTGATTCAGAAATAACACTTGAAGCTTACCTAAAACGTGTTGTTACAACATCAATTATCAATGTGCTAAAAGACTCCGGAAGATTAAGAAGAACTCGTTCCGGTTACATGTCAACAAAAGAAGTTCTGCTAGATAATCACAATAAAATAGATTACTCTAATGTGTCCGTTAGCTATACTGATATAAAACTTCCGGATACCCCTGAGGACATTGTTATTCAAAAAGAAATTCTTGAATTTGTTTCTAACACAATTAAAAATATCGATAAAGAAGAACCGGAAAAAAACTATTTACATATCTATACTTTGCGTTATGATAAAGGCATGACTCAGAAAGAAATTTCTGAAGAGCTTGGTATCTCTCAATCTGAAATATCTAAGAGATTATACAAATTGATGGATAAAGTTAAAGATATTATTGGCTAATTTTTAATATGAAATGTCCTGTTTGTAAAAAAAATATTTCAAAATCGGTATTAAAATGTCCTTATTGCAAAACCAGAGTAGGTTTATTATGCAATAACTGCAACACCATCAATCCAGTGGGAAATTTTGTCTGCAAAAAATGTGGAGAAGAATTGTTAAAAATCTGTCCACACTGCAAAAGTGTAAATTTTCCTGGCGCAGCAAAATGCAGAAAATGCGGTCTGCAATTTAATCCTCCCAAAAACAAACAGGAAGATATTACCCTGCTAACATACAAACCAAAGTTGTACAATAGAGAACAAGCTTTAGATAAGTTAACCGATGGGTTACTTACCAAAGAGAAAAAAATATTTTCTATAACGGGAGACAAAGGTATCGGTAAAAGCACATTGTTAACAAAAGCAATGGCAAAATTAGATAAATACAATTTTCAATGGTGTACTGGCAAATGCACATCATTGAGTCAGTTAAGCCCGGGCGGCGTAATTCAAGATATGCTGCTAAATCTGTTTAAACTGCCGAATTATTGTATTAATAATGACGAACTGAAAAAAGATGCAGTTAAATTTTTTACAAATGAATTTAAATTCCTAAATCAAGACGAAATTCTGATATTTTTTAATTTCCTTTACAACTTTCAAGATGGAAATTATGAAGAGATTATAAATAATAAAAAACGCACTTATAATATTTTACTGCAAATTTTTGAGGCATTCACGCACACTGAAAAATTTATCTACGTAATTGACAATTTTGATTTTATAGACGGCTTTTCTATCGAATTTTTCACACATTTCATGCAAAAAAATTCCAATTGGAATAATTTAAAATTTATTGCAATATACAATGAACACAAACCAATAAATAATTTTTTCAATTTTGAAGATAAAGATACAAAAGCGTATGTTGACATAAACCTCGCACCGCTTACGATAAAAGAACTTGAACACAGTATAAAACTCACAGGTGAGGCTGGAACTTACGTTACAGAAAGAGAAAAAGAAGTCATTTTTGCAAAAAGTAATGGGAATCCTGCATTTGTTGAACAGGCAATCAGCTACTCATTTGATTGTCAAATAGCAGACAAAGCTTTTTTACTACCTAATAATTTTGAATTTCTGATAAAAGAAAGACTAGAAACTCTAAAAAAAATAAACAATGCAGCATACAAACTGCTTAGCGGCGCAGCAATCTTAGGAGATAAACTTAATCTGGCTCTTTTAAAAGAAATTTTTGGCTACAAGAATCAAGAATTTAACGACATAATTTCATATCTTGTGAAATCAAGCTTTGTAAAACCATACAGCGAAATTTATTATGAATTCAACAATCTTTTATTGTGGGAAACTGTATTAAAAAATATAACTCATAACATAGAATTTGAAGAACTAAACGTAAAAATAGGCAAAGCTTTGAGTATTTATACGCTTAACACCAATGCAACAATGGCTATGCTAGCCCATAATTTAAAAGAAAACCGCCTGGCATTTGATATCTGGACAAAAACAACAAGACTGGCTTCATACATTGGAGATATAAACTTGTATGTAATCTCGCAAAAACAGTGTCTTGCTCTCCTAAATGAATTTAATGAAAACGAAACTTTAAATATCAGATATAACATTAGTGAAAGACTTGGCAAATTATTGACAGAGTATGATCCTGAAGAAGCTCTGGAATATTTGCCTGATGCAATTTCTAATGCTAAAGCAAACAATAATGAAACTAAAGAAATAGAACTCTTAGGCTATTTAGCACTTTGCTGCAAAAAAACAGGTAACTATTTTGGAGACGTAGAATGCGTTGACAATGTTTTAAAAAAAATGAAACCAAATCAGGAACTTGAAACAGCAATGATAAAAAGTACAAAAATACCATCATTGCTCAATATAGGTAATTGCGGAGAAGTAATAAACCTTATAGACAACGATATTTTACCTATTCTGGATTCTTATTTAACAAAGCCACGTTTAAATAAATCACTTCCTCTGGGTTTATTATATGACACATGGCTTGGAGTTTACCTTTCTTTAGGAACAGCTCTTGCACTACAAGGAAACGATAGAGCTTTCACAATCTTAAATAACCTATTTGAAATCATTGATAAACAAAAAATTAATGATAAAGCTTTAGTCTGCAAAGCAAAATTAGTACTAGCATATGCAAATACAATGAAAGGCGATTTCCGAACATCAGAAAATATACTACAAAGTTTGAGTAACCTTGTAGAAGCTGATGAAAATTGGATTAGTCCTGAAATGATTTCAAGATACAATCTAACAAACATAATTAATAAATTTCTGGAAAAGAAATACGACAATTTGCAGCAAATACTATCAGATGCCGTAATTTTTGCAAATGATACAGGAGATAATTTTACTAAAAATATCTTAAAACTTTTACTTGGTAAAATATTTAAGGATAACAAACAGGCAAAACATGCTGTTGAAATTTATAATGAACAAATAACCTATTTTGCTAAAGAAAAAATAGCACTGGGAGCATTACTTTCGTGGTATTTTATAGCTGAGGCAACAATAGTTACTGAATCCCCTAAAAATGCTATTGACATTGCCACACAAGCATTGGAAATTGCCCAAAATCCAAGAATCAACAATACCTATTTTATTGTTTTATTAAAAACTCTTATAGCAAAAGCGTATATAGAAATTTCAGATTACGAAACAGCTAAAATAAACATTGAATCCGCAATAATTTTAGCAAAAAAATATAGCCAGAATGATTTACTCTCACGAGTATATTTATTGTATGGCAAATATTATCAAGAACTGGGCACTGTACAGTCGCCAAAACAGAATGAATATCTTAAAGCATCTGCAAAAATGTATGAACAAGCAATGGATATCGTTGGAGAAAAAACTCGAAATATATATGTAAAAAATCAAATCGAAGAACAGAAAAAAATCCTAATATCATATTGCGATTTAAACGGATTTAATAAATAAAGAGAGTTTAATAAAAAACTCTCTTTATTTATTTTTGAATAATGATTTTAATTATTTTTTAAAGATTGCACTAACAAAATCTGATATTGTTGACTTCTTTTTAAAAGGAGCATTCAAATCCTCTACTAATTTAATTCTAGCTAAATTTGATAAATAAGCTTTGCACCAGCTATTTATGCTTTGCCTAATATTAGTAGCAGGTGGACCTGAAACCTGCACCAGCTTATCTATATAATATCTATTATGCTTAGCTTTAATAGGTTCCTTTGCTGCCTTATTAATAACTCTTCTATCCTGAGTAGCTCCAATTGCAGCAGTTACGATTCTTTGTATTTTCATATTTGGGGTCTTCTTTCTTTGGGGCAAAAACCGGCCTATTAAATAGACCGGTTTTTATAAACTATAATAACTAATAATTAGTGGCAGCAGCAAGAGCAAGAACCGCATTCACAACCTAATGCAGCATTTGCTTCTTCCATACGAACTTTAATACGTCCGTCAACCGCAATACCTTCACCTGTTTTTTCAGAAATTAACAATGGGTTAATATCTAATTCATCAATGAAGCTGAAATCGTGAACTAATTGAGATAATCTTAATAGAGTTTCTTCAATTTGTTCCATCTGAGCAGGTTTAGTACCTCTAGCACCTTCTAACAATTTATATGCTTTAACTGATTTAATCATTTCTTTAGCATCTACATCTGTCAAAGGTGCAATTCTGAAAGTTACGTCTTTCATAACTTCGATAAATACACCACCTAAACCGAACATCATCATTGGACCATATTGAGGATCTGTAGCAATACCACAAACCATTTCACGGTTACCTTTTACCATTTCCTGGATGATAACACCTTCTAAACCATCAACTAATCCTTTTTCTGTTAATTTTGCAATTAAGTCTTGATATTCAGCTCTTAATTGTTCTGCTGATTGAATGTTAACTCTTACACCACCAACATCTGTTTTGTGAGATGTAGTTTTAGAAGTCATTTTCATAACTACCGGGTAACCAATTGAATTACCGATTTCTACAGCTTCATCTTCAGTTGTAGCAAATCCAGATTTACATACTCTGATACCATAAGCATCCAATACATCAATTGATTCACGAGTTGTTAATTGAGCTCTACCTTCAGCTAAAGATTGTTTAATAATTCTTTTAGCTTTTTCGTAATCTACATCGTAAACCGGAATTTTACCTTCTGGTCTTTCCATCCATAATCTTTGTTGATTTAATCTGTTCAAACCATCAGCAGCTTCTTCTGCGTACATAAAGAATGGCATATTAACTTCCATATCTGACAATTTAGTAAAGAAATCGCTCTTAGTCATGAATACACCAATAACCGGTTTTTCAGGATGCTCAGCTTTAATTTCCATCAATGCTTTTGCAACATCTATATCTTTCAATCCTAAGAATGGAAGATAGATTGTGATAATCATATCAACGTTAGGATCAGCAATAACTGTTTTTAAAGTTTCCTTATAGTGTTCAATAGGGGCTGAAGCAATCATATCAATTGGGTTTTTAACTGATGCTGCTGAAGGTAAGAAACTTCTTAATTTTTCTTTTGTTTCATCAGTAATTTTAGCCATTTGCATACCATATTCACAAACAGCATCTGTAGCCATAATACCAGGACCGCCAGAGTTTGTAATAATAGCTACTCTGTCACCTTTTGGAATAGGGCAGTTTGCAAAAACTTTTGCTGTAGCAAATAAGTTTTTCAAAGAATATTCTCTGATTACACCGGATTGAGCCAACAAAGCATTTGCAGCTTTATCTGCACCGGCTAATGAACCTGTGTGAGAAGATGCTGCAGAAGCACCGGCAGCTGATCTTCCAGCTTTCAATGCAAGAATAGGTTTCTTTCTTGATATTCTTGATGCTAATTTTCTAAAGTTAGATGGGTTTTGGATTGATTCCATGTACAACAAAATTTGTTCAACATCTTTATCATCTTCCCAATATTCTAAAGCAGTTTCAGCATTCACATCAGCTTGGTTACCAATTGAAATGAATTGAGCAAAACCTAAGTTTAAGTCTTTCAAGATGTTCAAAATACCGCCACCTAAAGCACCTGATTGAGAAACAAAACCAATGTGTCCGCGTTCAGGAAGAGATTCTGCGAAACATCCGTCCATTCTAATTTCAGGATCTGTATTTACAACACCTAAACAGTTAGGACCAACGCATCTCATACCATATTCTCTAACTTTTGCAAGTAATTGTTTTTCAGCTTCTGCACCTTCTTTACCAGTTTCTTTGAAACCGGCTGTAATAATACATAAACCTTTAATCCCTTTTTCATGGCATTGATCAATTGTTGATAATACAAATTTTGCATTTACAACAATAATAGCTAAATCAACTTCGCCAGGGATTTCATTTACAGAAGTGTAAGCTTGTAAACCTTCAATTATACCACCTTTTGGGTTAACAGGATAAATTTTACCATTAAATTTATATTCCTGCAATCTTTTCATAATATCAGAACCGATTGTGTGTTCTTTAGTTGAAGCGCCAACAACTGCGATAGCTTTTGGCTTCATAATTTTGTCTAAATTACTCATTTTTCGTCCTTTCCTTTCTCTCGAAATCTATTTATTAATCATTTTGCATAATTCTTAAAATTTATTTTTAATACTTTTTAAAATCATTATTCATTCTATTTAATAATTTCTACGATTATCCAAAAACTTTTTATTTTGCGCCAGCTTATTGGACTCATTTACAATATCTTCATAAGTTTGCATTGTTGCTTTGATTATCGAATCGAATATTACCTGTGTTTTCTTTACAAATGTTGTAACTTTAGGAGCAATTAAAGAATTTACATCCTTAGACGCTTGTACAGTTATCCCAATATTTTCCCCAGCATCTGCAATAAACAAATCGTAACTTTTCTCTTCAATTGGTATAGTTTTTAATGCTTTATTAATTTTTACATTTTGAGCAACATTAACAATACTATTGTATACTGTCCCATTAAAGTTTTGTTGGTTAGAGATGTTTTGAATTTGCATAATATAATCCTTTTCTAATAATTAGTAACCGTTTACAATCCACTCTCTCACTCTTAATTCTGCACCTAATTCATTTGCTATAGCTTTGCATTTTTCGACATCAAGTCTCCTGCCTTTGTAGCCATCAACAATAGAAGCATACGTTTTTATTCCAGCCTCTGAACAACATTTGATAAATTTTTTTACTTCGTCATAAGCATTTTCAAACTTTGGCTGCGAAAGTTCATCATATTCTTCTGAATTAGAAGAATTCAAACTTACAGAAATTTCATCTATAAGTCCGACTAATTCTGTAACAATATTTTTTTTATAAACAAAATTTGCATGACCGTTAGTATTTATTCTAATTTGAACATCCGGATATTTTTCTTTGAGATATTTTGCAACTTGCTTTAACACTTCAAATTTCAACAAAGGTTCTCCATAGCCACAAAATACAACTTCTTTGGAAATTTCAAAATTTTCAAGCTGAGCTGTCCATGCAAGTGGGCATACTACATTTGCATTTATGCCGTCTGCTGCCCATTCGGTTGCAGCAACTCTTGTAAGTCCTCTGATTCCTTCTTTTGCTGCAG
>ERZ780223.2703-NODE-2703-length-14552-cov-2.595365_pt1 | contig 14552 bp, 9 predicted proteins | sample MGYA00511016_ERZ780223 | MGnify/ENA primary metagenome ERZ780223 (study PRJEB29588, sample SAMEA2159032) | human gut metagenome | biome: human gut; feature: human-associated habitat; material: faeces | place: Denmark | collected 2008/2010 ... | reverse complement strand
TATGCCACCGTCGGTCAACCACGCGCTTGCAGGTGCAACAATTATAGCAAATCTTTCTGCGAGCAATGAAGTTATTGCAAAAGATGAATACCGCGAAATGCTTGTAAAAAGTCAGTCTGCAAAACTTTATTGCGGTTATATTTATTCCGATGCGGGATACGGCGAATCAACGACTGACCTTGTATTTGCAGGTGATAATATGATTGCCGAAAACGGCACGATTTTGGCAAGAAGTAAAAGATTTAACAACGAATGTGTATATACCGAGCTTGATTTGGAAAGACTTGTGGGTGAGAGAAAAAAGAGCAATACCTATAATATAGTCGGCAGTGAAAAATATATGAGTGTAAAACTTGATATGAATATCGGGGACACTAAAATAACACGATATGTCGATAAACAGCCGTTCGTTCCGTCAGACGACAAAAAGCGTGAAAAACGCAGTGAAGAAATCCTTTCAATTCAGTCGCTGGGACTTAAAAAACGACTTGACCATACGCATGCCAAAACGGCTGTTGTGGGTGTAAGCGGAGGACTTGACTCGACACTTGCACTTTTGGTAACTGTGCGTGCATTTGACAGTCTTAATCTTGACAGAAAGAATATAATCGCGGTAACAATGCCGTGTTTCGGTACAACGGACAGAACGTATAACAATGCGGTTAATTTTGCAAATTCGCTTGGTGTTACTTTGAAAGAAGTAAATATCAAAGCTGCAGTAAATCAGCATTTTGCGGATATAGAACACGATCCGAATGTCTATGACGTGACATATGAAAATTCTCAGGCGAGAGAAAGAACTCAAATTCTTATGGACGTTGCAAACAAAAGCGGCGGTTTGGTAATAGGTACCGGTGATATGTCCGAGCTTGCACTCGGCTGGGCAACGTATAACGGCGACCATATGTCGATGTACGGCGTTAATGCAGGTGTTCCGAAAACACTCATTCGCTACCTTGTTGATTACGAAGCGAAACGTACAAATAACGATATATTGAAGAAAACATTACAGGACATATTGGATACACCTGTAAGTCCCGAACTTCTTCCGCCGAAAGACGGAAAAATATCTCAAAAGACCGAACATATTGTCGGTCCGTATGAACTTCACGATTTCTTTTTGTATCATCTTATGCGTTTTGGTTCAAAACCGTCAAAGATACTGAGATTGGCTGAAGTTGCGTTTGATGGGATATATGACAGAGAAGTTATACTTGAATGGTTAAAGGTATTTTACAGAAGATTTTTTGCACAGCAATTCAAACGTTCGTGCCTGCCTGACGGTCCGAAAGTAGGAAGTGTTGCTCTTTCTCCGAGAGGCGATTGGCGAATGCCGTCCGACGCCTCATATCAAATTTGGGCGAAGGAGCTTGAAACACTTTAACGCCCTATTCTATGGAGGGATTTCGGTGTCAAAGAGTAAAGTTTGTTTAATTTTATCGGCATTTATTTACGGATTTGCACCGATACTGGCTAAATTTGCATACAAAAGCGGAGCAAACGGAATTACGCTTACTTTTTTGCGTACATTCCTAATGCTGCCGCTTTTATTTTTTATAATGATTTTCAGAAAAGTGTCGTTTAAACTTACAAAAAAAGAGCTTATAGATATAATTCTACTTGGTGTGGTGGGTGGCTCGTTTTCAATGATTTCACTTTATGCCGCCTATGACTATATCTCAACAGGACTTGCGACAACGCTCCATTTTATATATCCGCTTATAATAGTAATAACTTCGGCGGTAGTGTACAAAGAAAAAATCAAGAAGATAAAACTTCTTGCGGTTATGCTTGTCACGCTCGGAATGTTTATGTTTGTTGACCTTAATAATACAGCCGATAAAATCGGCGTGATACTTGCGATTTTGTCGGGAATATTTTATAGCTTTTATGTCGTTTATATGTATCGTTCCAAACTTGACGAAATGGACTATATAAAACTTACGTTTTATCTTATGATTATTATGAGTATCGGCACATATATTTTCGGTTTGACAACTGATAGCTTGGTGTTTGCGGAAATGAATTATAAAGCGTGGATACTGTCGGTGGCTATATCACTTATTATAACGCTTGGAGCAGTGCCGCTTTTTCAAGTGGGAGTACGCTGTGAGGGTGCGTCAACTGCTGGAATAGTATCGGCGTTTGAGCCGATTACTTCAATAATACTCGGTGCGATATTCTTGGGCGAAACAATGGGATTGGTGCAGTATATCGGCGGTGGTTTGATAATTTTGGGTGTGGTATTGGCAGAAAAGTATGGATAATTTATAAATAAACATTAGATAAGACAACCTCTGATTACATTGGTTGTCTTTATTTTTGCCAAATGCCTTGATTTTTTTCTGCGTTTGTGTAATAATACATATTGGATAATAATGCGGAGATAAAAATATGAGAAAAGTTAATACCACAATTAAATATATAGAACCGTATTCAATCGCGGAAGATGCCGGAATTGAAGTCGGGGACAAGCTGATAAGCATTAACGGACACGATTTTCACGATATACTGGAATATCGCTATCTTACAGCCGAATATGAAGTTACTCTCGAAATACTGAAAAAGGACGGTACTACCGAAGTTATAACGGTTGAAAATGATTACGACGATATAGGTATTGAATTTGAAGAGGGACTTATTGACGAGGCACAAAGTTGTCGAAATAAGTGTATATTCTGTTTTATAGATCAGTTGCCTAAAGGTATGCGTGAAACGGTTTATTTTAAAGATGATGATACGAGATTATCGTTTTTGCAGGGAAACTATGTAACGCTTACGAATATGTCAGACGAAGAAATAGACAGACTTATAAAAATGCGTGTCTCGCCGATTAACGTATCGGTTCAGGCAACCAATCCCGAACTTAGATGTAAAATGCTGAATAATCGTTTTGCGGGTAAGTGCTATGACATAATGAAAAAGTTTGCGGCTAATAATATTTATATGAACTGTCAGATAGTGCTTTGTCCCGAAATTAATGACGGCAAGGAACTTGACAGGTCAATATCCGAACTGGCGGCACTGTTCCCGAATGTAAACAGTGTATCAATCGTTCCTGTCGGTCTTACACGCTATCGTGACGGACTTTATCCGCTGAAACCGTTTACAAAGGAAACTTCCGCACAAACAATAAAGCAAGTTGAGACTTGGCAGAAAAAACTGTATGATAAACTTGGAACAAGGCTAATTTATCTTTCTGACGAATTTTATTTGAATGCGGAATTGCCTATACCTGACGCAGAAGTGTATGAGGGTTTTCCGCAGCTTGAAAACGGTGTAGGATTGATTGCCAGTATGGCAGAAGAATTTGATTCGGCAATTAAACTTGTGAAAAACAAAAAGTATGACAGAAATGTAACTCTTGTAACAGGTGAGGCGGCGGCATCTTTTATAACGGGTTTGTCGGAACGTCTTATGGAAAAGACAGACGTAAAGATAACTGTTTATGCGATAAAAAACAACTTTTTCGGCGGAGGCGTAAACGTTTCGGGACTTGTCACGGGCGGAGATATAATCGACCAGCTTAAAGACAAGCCTATAGGGGATATAATGCTTATTCCGCACAGTATGCTGAGAGATGAAGACGGGATTTTTCTTGATGATTTGACTGTATCAGACGTTGAAGAAGCGTTGAATGTGAAGATAGAGCCTGTCATAAATGACGGATATGAATTTATTGAGAAAATCTTGGGAGAAGAACTTGAATTTTAAAAGGAGAAGAATATGAAACCATTGGTAGCGATAGTCGGCAGACCGAACGTCGGAAAATCGACTCTGTTTAATAAGATAACAGGAAAGAGAATAAGTATAGTAGAGGACACACCGGGTGTAACGCGTGACAGAATTTATTCTGATGCAGTGTGGCTTGATAAGCACTTTACGCTTATCGACACAGGCGGAATCGAGCCTGCGTCAAAGGACGAAATCCTTGTACAAATGCGCCGTCAGGCACAACTTGCCATTGAAATGGCAGACGTTGTTGTGCTTATGACAAACGTAAAAGACGGTGTTACGGCAAATGACCAGGACGTTGCACAAATGCTTTTAAAGGCGAAGAAAAAGATTGTGCTTGCCGTAAACAAGGTTGACAATACAGGCGATCCGCCGTTTGAATTTTATGAATTTTATAATTTGGGACTTGGCGATCCGATTGCTATTTCATCAACTCACGGTTTGGGCGTAGGTGATTTGCTTGACGAAGTTACTCACTTGTTCCCTGAGGACGCAGATACGTCAGATGACGAGGACGAAATTAAAGTTGCGGTAATCGGTAAACCGAATGCAGGTAAATCGTCGCTTATAAATAAAATTTTGGGTGAGGACAGAGTTATTGTAAGTAACATCGCAGGAACAACGCGTGACGCAATCGACTCACATTACGAAAAGAACGGCGACAAGTATTTGTTTATAGATACCGCCGGTATGAGAAAACGCGGTAAAATTGACGAAAACGTAGAGCGTTACAGTGTTGTACGTTCGCTTGCGGCTGTTGACAGAAGTGACGTGTGCGTTATTATGATTGACGCAAACGAGGGTATTACAGAACAGGACACAAAGGTTGCCGGCTATGCTCACGAGCAGGGTAAGGCTTGTATTTTTGCGGTTAATAAGTGGGATATTGTTTCTAAAGACACAAAGACTATGAAAAACTTTACAATGCGTGTGCGTGAAGAATTTGCGTTTATGTCGTATGCGGAAATTATATTCATCAGTGCAAAGACAGGTCAGAGAGTTGACAAGCTTTTGGAACTTATCAAGAAAGTAAATGAGCAGCACAAGAGAAGAATTACAACCGGTATGCTTAACGACGTCTTAAACGAAGCAATGGCAAAGCAACAGCCGCCATCAGACAAGGGCAGACGTTTAAAGGTTTATTACGGTACACAGGCCGCAACAGCACCGCCGACATTTATTTTGTTCGCAAATTCGAAGGATTTGTTCCACTATTCATATTTGAGATTTATCGAAAATCAAGTGCGTGAGGCATTTGGTTTTGAGGGAACACCTATAAAGTTTATTGTAAGAGAGAAAAATGAAAAGAAAATGTAATGGGAGATAGTTATGACATATTTAATAATTGCCCTGACGGCAATAGTATCATATTTAATCGGTTCGGTTAATTTTTCTATACTGCTTTCAAAAATGCTGAGCGGTAAGGATATCCGTGAAAGCGGTTCGGGAAATGCGGGCGCAACGAATATGCTAAGAACATACGGCAAGAAAATGGGTGTTATAACACTGTTGCTTGACGTGTTAAAAGGCATAGTCGTGATACTTTTATCAAGACTTGTAAAAAATATTGCGGGTACAGATGAAATATATCCTGTTATAAGCTATATCGCAGGTGTATGCGTAATTCTCGGTCATAATTTTCCGCTTTACTTCGGATTTAAAGGCGGCAAAGGCGTTGCGACTTCGCTGGGCGTTGTGTTAATGCTTGACTGGAAAGTCGGACTTATTGTGGCTGTTGTTGCAATAGCGGTTATGGCAGTAACAAGGTATGTATCGCTCGGTTCAATCTTGGGCGGTGCAATGTACATAGTTATAGAAATCGTTAAAATGATTGTTACAAAGAACGTTGATGCAATTCAGCTTGTGTGCGTTGTTATTATCGGCGGACTTTTAATAGCAAGACATCATGCAAATATAAAGAGATTACTTAGCGGTACGGAAAACAAACTTGGAGCAAAAAAAGGAGAAGTAAAATGAAAATTGCAGTAATTGGCTCAGGCGGTTGGGGAACTGCCATAGCGATACTTTTATCTTCAAGAGGACATAATGTATATTTATGGTCGTGGATACAGGAAGAAACGGACAGACTGAAAAAAGACAGAGAAAACAAAGAATTTTTGCCGGGAGTGAAATTTCCGGATACAATTTATTGCAGTCACGATATGGCTAAATGTACAGACGGAGCGGAGCTTATTATAACAGCCGCACCGTCACCGGCAACGAGAACAACGGCGAAACAGCTTTCGCCGCACGTTAAAGAGGGACAGAAAATAGTAAATATATCAAAGGGACTTGAAGAAGGTACACTTTTACGTCTTTCACAGGTGTATAAAGAAGAAATTCCGCAGGCGGATATATCTGTTATGAGCGGTCCGTCACACGCAGAGGAGGTTTCAAGAGGACTTCCTACAACAAATGTTGTTGCGTCGGAGCATATTGATACGGCTAAATTTATTCAAGACGTGTTTATGGGCGATATGTTCAGAGTGTACACTTCAACCGATATAATCGGTGTTGAACTTGGCGGAGCACTTAAAAACGTTATCGCACTTTGTGCGGGAATAAGTGACGGACTTGGTTACGGCGACAATACAAAAGCGGCACTTATGACAAGAGGTCTTGCTGAAATTGCAAGACTCGGCAAGGCTATGGGTGCAAATGAAAAGACATTTATGGGACTTAGCGGTGTAGGTGATTTGATTGTAACTTGCACAAGTATGCATTCGAGAAACAGACGTGCCGGAATACTTTTGGGTCAAGGCAAGAGTTTAAAGGAAACTTTGGAAAGCGTTCATATGGTTGTTGAGGGTGTAAACACCGCAACGGCGGCATATGAAATGGCACACAAATATAATGTTGAAATGCCTATTGTTGAAGAAGCTTATAATATTTTGTACAATGGCAGAAATGCAAGAGAAGCGGTATTATTGCTTATGACGCGGGAGAAAAGAGAAGAAAAATGAATGTAATCGTAGTAGGCGGCGGTAAGGTCGGAAGAAAGCTTGTAGAGGATTTTAATTATGAGGGCGACGATGTAGTTCTTATTGATATTAAAAGTGAAATCTGCGACCGAATTCAAGATGATTATGATGTAAGGTGCGTATGCGGGAGCGGTACTGACCTTGAAGCTTTGCGCGAGGCGGAGGCTAACAAGGCGGACATATTTATTGCCGTTACGGAAAATGATGAATTTAACGCACTTTGCACCGTTATGGCTAAAAAACTCGGTGCGGACAGATGTGTTGCAAGAGTGAGAAACAGAGAATATTTTAAACAGCTTGATTTTATGCGTAATGCTCTCGGAATAAATCTTATAGTAAATCCCGAATACGCAACTGCTTGCGAAATATCGAGAATACTTCGTTTTCCTGCCGCAATCAAAACAGAAACTTTCGCAAAAGGCAGAATTGAACTTATTGAATTTAACATCAGTTCGGATAACGCACTTTGCGGAAAAGCTATTTTTGAGATATACAAAAAGTTTAAGATAAAACTTCTTATATGTGCGGTGCAACGCGGTAACGAGGTGTATATTCCGAACGGTGATTTTGTTATCGAAAGCGGAGATAAACTTCACATAACAGCATCTCACAGAGATGTTGCGAAATTTATGCGTGAGATAGGTGTTATAAACACAAAGGTTAAAACCGCAATTATAATCGGCGGCGGAAGAATATCGTTTTATCTTGCGAAACAGCTTCTTGAAAGCGGCATAAGGGTTAAAATTATAGAACACAATATGAACAGATGTAAGGAATTGACCGAGCATTTGCCGAAAGCGGATATTGTGTGTGCCGACGGAACGGATAAGCACGTTCTTGCACAAGAGGGCATTGACAGAGTTGATTCGCTTGTTGCACTGACGGGTATTGACGAAGAAAATATGATTATATCAATGTATTCGCAGTCAAGATTTGTCGATAAGATTGTAACAAAGGTAAACCGTCTTTCGTTTGCGGAGCTTATGGAAAACACAGGCGTGTACAGTATCGTTACGCCTAAAAACATAACCGCGAATATTATAATCGGTTATGCAAGAGCAATGAAATCGGCAAAGGATACGGAAATGAGAACTCTTTACCGAATAGTAAACAATAAAGCCGAAGCTATGGAATTCAGAGTTACAAGAGAATCCGAGCTTACTTCAAAATCGCTTTCACAGATTAAGATGAAACGTAATGTTTTGATTGCGGCAATTCTCAGAAATAACAAGATTATACTGCCGGACGGTGAAAGTAAACTTGAAGTCGGTGATACTGTTGTGATTGTGACAACACATCATATTACCACACTCGGCGATATACTTGCATAGCGGTTACGAAAGGAAAAGATATGAATTATAGGATGATAGCATATTCCGTAGGACGAATACTTGTAGCCGTTGCGGCAACAATGCTTGCACCTTTGGGATTGTCTTTGTTTTACGGTGAGTCAATAGCGTATGTAATACCGATAGTAATATCCGTATTAATCGGACTTTGTGTATCTGCAAAAGCACCGAAAAATAAAAGCCTTTACGGACGTGACGGAATGTTTATCGTTGCGATAGGCTGGATTGTAATATCAATAATCAGTTGTCTGCCGTTTTATATCAGCGGTCAGATACCAAGTTTTGTGGACAGTTTTTTTGAAACGGTGTCAGGTTTTACAACAACCGGTTCATCTATACTTACAAATGTCGAGGCGCTTGACAAGAGCTTGCTTTTTTGGCGAAGTTTTACTCATTGGCTCGGCGGTATGGGTGTACTTGCGTTTGCAATGGCGATTTTTTCGTCAAAGGATACAAGAACAACTCATATGATGAGAGCGGAAATGCCGGGACCTGTTGTAGGCAAACTTGCAAGCAGATGGCAGTTTTCACTTAGAATACTTTACGGAATATATATAGCGCTTACGGTCATTGAATTTGTGCTTTTGCTGTTCGGCGGTATGCCTGTATTTGACAGCTTGCTCCATACATTCGGCACAGCCGGTACAGGCGGTTTCGGAATAAAGAATAGTTCCGTTGCGTATTATAACAGTGCATATATCGATTATGTCATCGGTATATTTATGATGTTGTTCGGATTGAATTTTAACGTGTATTTCTTGATAATTGCAAGAAAATTCTCACAGATAAAGAGTAATGACGAAGTTAAGTGGTATATAGGAATGATGATAGGTGCAGCGGTAATTATTGCGCTTAATATTATGCCTATGTATCACGGATTTGGCAGAGCGTTCAGATATTCATTCTTCCAAGTGTCGTCAATTATGACAACGACGGGATATTCAACTGCCGACTTTGTGCGTTGGCCTATGCTTTCGCAGATTATACTTGTACTATTGATGGTAGTCGGCGCGTGTGCAGGCTCAACAAGCGGCGGTATGAAAGTTACAAGATTTATTATACTTATGAAAACAGCCACTCACTCAATAAAAAAAGCGGTAAGTCCGCGAAGTGTATTTTCGGTTAAGGTTGACGGCAAAACGGTTGAAAAGAATATCGTAAACGGCGTATTGGGATATTTCGTTGTATATATGTTGTTTGCGGCTGTGTCAATTCTCCTTATCAGCTTTGATAATAAGGACTTCACAACAACGGTTACTGCCGTAATTGCGACTATGAACAACATTGGTCCGGGATTGGGATTGGTAGGCCCGACAGGCAGTTTTGCCGATTTTTCGGCATTGTCAAAAATAGTGATGTCAATAGGTATGCTTGTAGGCAGACTTGAATTTTATCCGATACTTATATTGTTTTCGCCGTATGCGTGGAAACGAACTTAAAGAGCCTGACGACAGCTCCGAAAATCACATCGGAAGATGTGATTTTTGAGTATTTTTTGGAGAAAGCAAATAAATATGAATATTATCAGAAAATTTTTATTTCACAAAAGAATAAATACGGCAAGGCGTATTTCGTTTGGATTTGCGTTGATTATCCTTGTAGGAGCATTACTTTTAATGTTGCCGATTTCATCTAAAGAAAGAGTTGTGACGCCGTTTTTGTCGGCACTGTTTACAACAACGTCCGCAACTTGCGTAACAGGACTTACGCTTATAAATGTCGGTGCATATTTCAGCTTGTTCGGACAAGCGGTGATACTGTTTTTAATTCAGCTCGGCGGTTTGGGATTTATGACGATACTTTGTATTGTGTTTATAGTTTCAAACCGACAAATCGGACTTAGAAACAGAATGCTTATAGCACAGACGATGGGTACGGAAAGCCTTGAGGGAATAGTCAAACTTGCAAAGCACGTTTTGCATATAACGGGAATTATAGAATTGTTGGGCGCGATAGTGCTTTCAATACGTTTTGTACCGAAATACGGATTTTTTAAAGGAATGTGGTTTAGTATATTTCATTCCGTATCGGCATTTTGCAATGCGGGATTTGATATAATCGGTGACGGAAAAAGTATGCTTTCATACAGACACGATCCGCTTGTACTTTGTACGCTTGCGATACTTGTTGCCATAGGCGGATTGGGTTTTATTGTGTGGGAGGATATTATCGCAAAAAAATCGTGGAAAAAACTTAACGTGTATTCAAAAGTAATAATTTTGGCACAGATATTTTTTATTGTCGTGGGTACATTTGTGTATTTCATTCTTGAATACGGCAACATAAATACAATCGGTGCTGAAAGTGTCGGTCAGAAAATATTGGCGTCATTCTTTCAGTCGGTCACAACAAGAACGGCCGGATTTGACGCACTTATACAGAATAATTTAACCGACTTGTCAAAGGCTTGGGGAACGGTGCTTATGATGATAGGTGGCGCTTCAGGCTCGACTGCGGGCGGCGTAAAGCTCGGAACGGCTGTACTTGTAATAATGACTTTGATTTCCGTATTGCGTGGCAAATCTGATGTTGTTATTCACGGCAGAAGAATTGCACACACGACTATTCTTCAAGCAATGGCATTGCTTGTATTGTGGCTTGTGCTTGTTGTGGGCGGTTCGGTGCTTATAAGTTATATTGATAATCAAGATTTGATAAATTCGATATACGAAGTGGCGTCGGCATACAGTACGGTCGGTCTTTCGGTCGGTGTATCGGGGAGCGCGTCCACATTTACAAAGATTTTGCTTATTGTATATATGTTCTTCGGCAGAGTGGGCATTATGACTATAAGCGTTGTGTTTATGACTCGCATCAGAAAAACTAATGATATAAGGTATCCGGAATGTAATTTCATTGTCGGATAGCAGAAAGGCTAAGGATTTGTTATGAAAACTTTTACAGTAATAGGATTGGGCAGATTCGGAACATCTGTTGCAACGCAACTTTTTAATATGGGTTATGAAGTGCTTGCGATAGACAAAAATATGGATAAAATAAACGCTATTGCAAATTTGGTAACAAGAGCGGCTTGTACCGACGCAAAAGACGAAAGCTTGTTAAAACAACTTGGAGTGAAAAACTCGGATTGTGCAATCGTGTGTATCGGCGGTGACGATATAACGGACAGCGTACTTACAACTCTTGCACTAAAAGATATGGGAGTTAAGCAGGTTGTCTGTAAAGCAAAGGATAATATGCACAAAACCGTACTGAAAAAAGTCGGTGCGGATAATGTTATAATTCCCGAACAGGAGGCAGGCATTAAAGCCGCAATAGAACTTGTTTCTGACAGATTGCTTGATATAATCGAATTGTCGGACGAATACAGTATTGTGGACGCTGTTGTACCGAACACATGGATAGGCAAGAGCATTATGGAATTGTCTGTTCGTAAAAAATATAACGTAAATATTGTTGCGATAAAGAGTAATAACGGCGGTAAGGTGAATATTTCACCTGAACCCGAATACAAATTTAAAGATACCGATATTGTCGTGCTTGTAGGAGATACCGAGTCGATAAACAGATTGGAAAGTATATAAAAGACTGTATATAAAAAGTATTGCTGAAAATGCAATACTTTTTTTGTTTGTTTTAAACAAGAAAGTAATGAATTATATATGAAAAACTTACAAAGAATAAAAATATCAAAAAAACTATTGACAAAAGTTTAACAATCTCATATAATAGTGTTGTAAAGATTGATAAATAAATAACGATAAAAATTTATCAATCTAAACAAACAAAGTCAATAATAAAAATTCGGAAGATTTCATACTATGTCAAAACAGAGTCTTCTGTAAAAACATCTTATCAGCCTACAATAAGATGTAAAGAAAAACTAACAACCCGTAGGCAGAAAGGCTATGGAATTATTATGGCAGAGATTAACGTAAATGAAATGATTGACGGCTACGTTGCAAAAGCACAAAAGGCTTTGGACGAATTTATGGCACTTAATCAAGAACAGATTGACACAATCGTAAAGGCAATGACTCTTGCAGGTCTTGACAAGCATATGGAGCTTGCAAAGATGGCTGTTGAGGAAACAGGCAGAGGCGTGTATGAGGACAAAATAACAAAGAATATGTTTGCAACAGAATATGTTTATCATTCAATCAAGAATGAAAAAACAGTTGGTGTTATTGCTGAAAACGACCTTGAAGATTACGAAATTATAGCAGAGCCTGTAGGCGTTGTATGTGGTGTTACACCTGTTACAAACCCTACATCGACAACAATGTTTAAGTCTTTGATTTCCGTTAAGTCAAGAAACCCTATTATTTTCGGTTTTCACCCGGGTGCTCAAAAATGCAGTGCGGCGGCTGCCAAGATAGTTCTTGACGCGGCAGTTGCGGCAGGTGCACCTGAAAACTGTATACAGTGGATTGAATACCCATCAATCGAGGCAACAAACGCACTTATGAATCATCCGGGTGTTGCAACAGTTCTTGCAACAGGCGGCAGTGGAATGGTTAAGGCGGCATACTCAACAGGTAAGCCTGCACTTGGCGTCGGTCCGGGTAACGTACCTTGCTACATTCATAAGAGTGCTGACCTTGAACAAGCGGTTAACGACCTTATCCTTTCAAAAACATTCGACAACGGTATGATTTGTGCGTCTGAACAAGCCGCAATCGTAGATAAGGCAATCGCACCGAAATTTGAAAAACTTATGAAGAAATACGGCTGCTACTTTGCAAAGCCTGACGAAATTAAAAAGCTTAGCGATTACTGCATCGACAGTGAAAAGGGTGCTGTAAACCCTGTAATTGTAGGTAAGCCTGCAACATGGATTGCGGAGCAAGCGGGAGTGAAAGTTCCTGAGGGTACGAAAATTCTTCTTGCAAAACTTGACGGCGTAGGTCCTGAATATCCGCTTTCAAGAGAAAAGTTGAGTCCGGTACTTGCATACTTTATCGTTGATTCAACAGAAGAAGGAATCGACAGAGCAGAAGAAATGGTTATGTTCCATGGTATGGGACACTCGGCTGTTATTCACGCAAATGATGAAGATGTAATTCAAAAGTATGCTGCAACAATGAAAGCAAGCCGTCTTATCGTAAATTCACCGTCATCACACGGTGCAATCGGTGACATTTATAATACAAATATGCCGTCACTTACACTTGGTTGCGGTAGCTACGGCGGTAACAGTGTCAGCGGTAACGTTACAACGGTGAACCTTATAAATCAGAAGAGAGTGGCTAAGAGGAGAGTAAATATGCAGTGGTTTAAAGTTCCGGATAAGATTTATTTTGAGCATAATTCAATTCAGTACCTTGAAAAAATGCCGAATATCACTCGTGCATTTATCGTAACAGACCTGGGTATGGTTTCTCTTGGTTATGTAGATAAGATTTTGTATTACCTAAGAAAGAGAACGGAGCACGTTCATTGTGAAATTTTCTCAGATGTAGAGCCTGACCCGTCAATCGAAACAGTAAAACGCGGTGCACAGATGATGGACGAATTTAAGCCTGACGTAATTATCGCACTTGGCGGAGGCAGTGCAATGGACGCCGCAAAGGGTATGTGGCTGTTCTATGAACACCCTGATGTAGACTTTAATTCACTGAGACTTCGTTTCCTTGATATAAGAAAACGTGCGTTTAAGTTCCCTAAGATGGGTAATAAGGCACAACTTGTAGCTATTCCGACAACTTCCGGTACAGGTAGTGAAGTAACAAGTTTTGCGGTTATTTCTGATAAGAAGAATAATATGAAGTATCCTCTTGCAGACTACGAACTAACACCGAATATTGCGATTATCGACCCGCAGTTTGTAATGTCACTTCCGAAATCAGCAACTGCCGACACAGGTCTTGACGTGCTTACACACGCACTTGAGGCATATGTATCTGTAATGGCGTCGGATTACACAGACGGTCTTGCAATGAAAGCTATTCAGCTTGTATTCAAGTATCTTCCGAGAGCATACAAGAACGGTGCTGAGGACGCAGAGGCAAGAGAAAAAATGCACAATGCAAGTTGTATGGCAGGTATGGCATTTACAAACGCATTCTTGGGACTAAATCACTCAATCGCTCATAAAATCGGCGGTGAGTATCACGTTCCTCACGGCAGAGCAAATGCAGTATTGTTGCCGCACGTAATTAAGTATAATGCGTCGACACCTTCAAAGTTTGTGTCATTCCCTAAGTATAAGAAGTTCATTGCAGATGAAAAGTATGCTGAAATCGCAGCATTCTTGGGACTTCCTGCAAAAACAACAGAGGAGGGCGTACAAAGCCTTATAAATGCGGTTATAGACCTTATGAAAGAAGTTAATGAGCCGTTGTCATTCTCTGAATGCGGAATTGATGAAGAAACTTATATGAGAAATGTTCCTGACATTGCAAACAAGGCTTTTGAGGATCAGTGTACAACTGCAAATCCGAAGTTGCCGCTTGTTAAGGAAATTGAACAGATTATGATAGACGCTTATAAAGGTGTAAACTAATTGTTGAAATTTATCGGAAAT
>ERZ780223.2701-NODE-2701-length-14567-cov-3.453900_pt1 | contig 14567 bp, 10 predicted proteins | sample MGYA00511016_ERZ780223 | MGnify/ENA primary metagenome ERZ780223 (study PRJEB29588, sample SAMEA2159032) | human gut metagenome | biome: human gut; feature: human-associated habitat; material: faeces | place: Denmark | collected 2008/2010 ... | reverse complement strand
CCTTGGCGAATATGGCGTTAGCCGTGAATTTAGTGCCCGTTACCGGGCAACCGATGCCGTTGGTGAGCCGGGGTGGTACGTCTACGCTTATATCTTGTATCTATTTCGGGATCATATTGAGCGTAAGTCGTTTTGGAGCCAATATCGGAAATGAGGATGAGGAAGAGGAGGATACGGAGAATCCAGAGAATCCTTCCGACGAGCCATCCGGAGAGACAATAAATCAGGCGGTCGAGGGAGAGAAAGAAGATAATCCGCTGTCGGCTGTCGAAACGATAACTGTAGAGTCAAAAGTATGAGAAAGTACCGGATCATAATAAGTGGTGGTGGTACGGGAGGCCATATCTTCCCGGCCATATCTATCGCTAATACTTTCAAGAAACGTTTTCCGGATGCGGAAATCTTATTTGTGGGGGCGGAAGACCGCATGGAAATGGATAAGGTTCCGGCAGCTGGTTATAAAATTGTAGGTTTACCAGTGAGTGGGTTTGATCGTGCCCACTTGATGAACAACGTGAAGGTCATGGCTCGTTTAGCGAAAAGCTTGCGCTTGGCGAGGAAGACGATTCGTGAGTTCAAGCCAGATATAGCGGTCGGCGTGGGCGGTTATGCCAGTGGACCGACTTTATGGATGGCGGCTTCGCAAGGTGTTCCTGCGTTGATACAGGAGCAAAACTCATATGCCGGTGTGACCAATAAGTTGTTGGCGAAGAAAGCGAGCAAGATTTGTGTCGCTTACGAGGGCATGGAGAAGTTCTTTCCGGCGGATAAGATCGTGATTACGGGAAATCCGGTGCGACAGGATTTGGAAGAGGCGCTGAGTAAGAAAGAGGAGGCGTTGGCGTTCTTCGGGCTTTCTCCGGAGAAAAAAACGATCCTTGTGGTAGGTGGTAGCCTTGGCGCACGGACGATTAACCGGAGTATTCAAGGGGATCTGGATAAGTTCTTCGCCTCGGATGTACAGGTTATTTGGCAAACCGGTAGGTATTATTACAGCGACGCTTCCAAGCATTTGAAGGCGTACCGGGGAATGCCGGTTTGGTGCTCAGACTTTATTACCCGTATGGATTATGCTTATTCAGCGGCCGATTTGGTGATATCCCGTGCGGGGGCTAGTTCTATCTCGGAGCTTTGCTTATTAGGAAAACCGGTGGTCTTGGTGCCTTCGCCGAATGTGGCGGAAGATCATCAGACCAAGAATGCCTTGGCCTTGGTCCATAAGGATGCCGCCGTTATGATCGCCGATAAAGACGCGGAAAAGGATTTGGTGCCTACTGCCTTGAAGATAGTTCATGACGATGAACGTTTGCATACGTTGAGCCGTAATATCGAGACCTTGGCGCAACGCCATAGTGCGGACCGTATCGTGGATGAGATTGTTAAGATTATAGATAAGAAATAAGGAATATGGATATAAATAAAGTGACAGCGGTGTATTTCGTAGGTGCCGGGGGCATTGGAATGAGTGCCTTGATCCGTTATTTCCTCGCTAAGGGAAAACGAGTGGGCGGATACGATAAGACCCCTTCCGATTTAACCGAGGAGTTGAAAAAGGAGGGAGCCGATATTCACTATGAGGATAATGTAGCTTTGATCGGGGAGGCGTTCAAGTCGCCCGATGATACGCTGGTGGTTTATACGCCGGCGGTCCCGGAGTCGCATACGGAATTGACCTATTTCCGGGCGCACGGTTTTGAGGTGATGAAGCGGGCACGTGTCTTGGGAGAGATTACGAAAAGCAGCCGGGGTTTATGCGTGGCGGGAACGCACGGCAAGACAACGACCTCTTCTATGCTGGCTCATTTGCTGAAACAATCGCCAGTGGATTGCAATGCTTTCCTCGGAGGAATCCTAAAGAACTACGAGAGTAATTTGATGTTGTCTGATACGAGCGACTTTACCGTGATCGAGGCGGATGAGTTCGATCGTTCTTTTCATTGGCTTACTCCTTATATGGCAGTGATTACTTCCGCAGATCCAGATCATCTGGATATTTACGGTACGGCGGAGGCTTACCGGGAGAGTTTCGAGAAATTTACCTCCTTAATTCGTCCCGATGGTTGTCTACTGATCAAGAAAGGAATCAACGTAACGCCCCGTTTACAGGAGGGTGTCAAGAAATATACCTATTCCGTTACGGAAATAGCGGACTTTTACGCTGAAAATATTCGTATTTGCGACGGAAATATTACCTTTGACTTCGTTGGTCCGGAAATCCGTATTCCTGATGTGGAATTAGGTGTTCCCGTAAAGGTTAATATAGAGAACGGGGTAGCGGCTATGGCGATCGCTTGGTTGAACGGAGTGAAACCGGAGGATTTGAAAAAGGGCATGGCTACATTTGCCGGACCTCGCCGCCGTTTCGATTTCCATTTGAAGACTGATCAAGTGGTATTGATCGATGATTATGCCCATCATCCGGCCGAATTGCGACAGAGTATCTTGTCGGTGAAGGAATTATATGCGGGTCGTAAGGTGACAGGTATTTTCCAGCCGCATCTATATACCCGTACCCGGGATTTCGCTGGTGATTTCGCCGCGAGTCTCTCTTTATTGGATGAGTTGATCTTGCTGGATATCTATCCGGCTCGTGAGGAACCGATTCCGGGGGTGAGCTCTCGGATCATTTTTGATAAGGTGACGATCCCTTCCAAGACGCTGTGTAAGAAGGAAGAGCTTTTGGACGTGGTTGCCGCCGGGAAATATGAGGTAGTATTAATGGTAGGCGCCGGTAATATCGACCGTTTGGTGGAGCCTGTAAAAGAGATTTTATGTAAACAAATAAGGAAACCGTGATCCGAATAATTTCCATAGTAGTAGCCACGTTGTTGTTCTGTTACATCGTGTTTGTGTCGTTTTTCTTTCGGGAAATACGTCAGGACTCTATTTGCCAAGATCTGCAAGTCGTGGTGAAAGACAGTCTGGATAAACACTTCGTGAGCGAGAGTGACCTTGTGTCTATACTGAAGAAAGCTGGGCTAGATCCGAAGCGGTCAATGGCCGACGTGAATACGGATCGGATAGAGACGGAATTGCTTAAGAATGAGATGATCGCTCAAGTGGAGGCGTATAAGACTCCTTCGGGTATTATCAAGCTAGAGGTCATGCAAAAGATGCCTATCCTCCGGATTATGGGCGTAAGAGGTAGTTATTACGTGGATAATCTGGGAACCACCATGCCGATCAGTCGTCGGTATGCCGCGCATGTGCCAATTGTGAGTGGATATGTGGAAAAAGAGCTTGCGGTGACCGACTTATACAAATTTGCATTATTTTTGCAAGAGAATGAGTTCTGGAATGACCAGATTGAACAAATCTATGTCTATCCGGATAATGATATAGAACTTATTCCAAGAGTGGGTAACCACCGGATCATGTTGGGTACTTTGGATGAATTCGAAGAAAAGCTTGCGAATTTAAAGCTTTTCTATGAACAAGCGATCCCTAAAGTGGGTTGGGAAAAGTACAGTATGATTAATTTAAAATATAAGAATCAGATTGTTTGTACTAAAAAATAGATGATATGGCATACACAGACTTTATAGCAGCTATTGACCTAGGTACCTCCCATATGGTAGGAATGGTGGGGACTAAGAATGCGACGGGCGCTCTTTCAATCATCGCCTACGAAGTTGAGAACTCTGGCACCTGCATACGAAGAGGATGTGTATATAACGTGAAGGAGACGGCGAGTAAGATAAAACGCTTGATCCTCAAGTTGGAGAATAAACTGGGGGGGACCAAGATCGGGCAGGTATATGTGGGACTGGGTGGCCAGTCACTCCGTTCTATCGAGCATACGGTTTGCAAGGTATTGGGAACGGAAGGAGTGGTCACGGAGGAGATCATAGACTCTCTTTATCAAGAGTGTAAGGATTATCGTCCGGATATGTTGACCGTTCTTGACGTGGTTTCTCCTTCCTATTTTTTAGATGATAAACCAGAGTCCAACCCGGTGGGTGTGCCTTGTAGCCGTATCGAGGCTCGTTACAAGTTGATTGTTGGACGTCCTTCGTTGAAATTAAATATTGTCAATAGCATCTCGGAACAAGCGAAAATCGAGATCGCCGGTATTCTGGTGTCACCCCTCGCGTTGGGAGATGTTGTCTTGAGCGACAATGAGAAGGACTTGGGTTGCGCCTTGATCGGTTTCGGTGCCGGCGTGACGACGATATCTGTCTATAAGGGTGGTAAGTTGGCCAGCCTTTCCGTTGTTCCCTTTGGAGGTAATTTGATAACAAAAGATATAACCAATCTCAGGGTCGTAGAGTCTGAGGCGGAACGCTTGAAGATCACTTATGGTAGCGCGAAAGCGGACCGGGATAATGATATGACCATCCAAGTGAGTTTAGCGGATGGAATGGGCTTACGTGAGATTAAGCTGGCCGAGTTGAACGGTGTGATCGAGGCCCGTATGGATGAGATCTTAGAGAATGTATATGCTCGTCTGGAGGCTACAGGCTTGATGAGCGTTCTCGGTGCCGGCATCGTGATTACGGGTGGAGGCGCCGCTTTGAAGAATTTACCGGCTGTTATGAGCGAACGCTTGAAGATGGAGGTTCGCTATTCAGCGGTTCGCAAGGGGGTTGTCGCTAGTGGTGATTTAGTGGTCGCCAGCAATCCCGAATATGCGGTAGCCGTCGGCCTCTTGGCGAAAGGAACTAAGAATTGCGCGTTATATATTCCTCCTAAACCGGAGCCTAAGATTGAGCCGGTGGTTGAGCCTGAACCGACAGTGGAACCGACTCCGGAACCGGAACCCGTCAAGGAGAAGCCGAAGAAAGAGAAGAAAAAAGGTCCCGGCTTGTTCGGGCGGTTGACAAAAGGAATCGATACCTTTGGTAAAACCCTCTTCGATGACGATGATAACGAGAGTAAATAACGTGATCTACGAATGTAATAAAACCGGAAGACAATGGACGATACAATATTAAATTTTAATTATCCTACGGATACTCCCAAAATCATTAAGGTGATTGGTGTTGGAGGCGGTGGCGGAAACGCTGTTACTCATATGTATAAGGAGGGCATACACGATGTTACATTCGTGTTATGTAATACGGATAATCAAGCCTTGAACCGTTCGGATGTTCCTATCAAGTTATTGCTGGGACGTGAGATCACGCAGGGATTGGGCGCGGGCAATAAGCCGGAACGTGCGATGATGGCGGCCGAGGAGAGTCTGGACGATCTTCGAGGTATGTTGAACGACGGTACGAAGATGGTATTTATTACCGCCGGTATGGGTGGTGGTACCGGTACGGGTGCCGCTCCGGTTATCGCTCGTATCGCGAAGGATATGGGAATATTGACGGTAGGTATCGTAACCATTCCTTTCTTGTTCGAGGGTGAGCGTAAGATTATACAGGCCTTGAATGGTGTGGAGGAGATCGCGAAGAACGTGGATGCCTTATTGGTGATCAATAACGAGCGTTTGCGTGAGATTTATTCGGACCTTTCCGTGATGAACGCTTTCGGCAAGGCCGATGATACCTTGACGATCGCCGCCAAGAGTATCGCGGAGATCATTACGCTTCCGGGTATTATCAACCTCGACTTCGCCGATGTTAACACCACGATGAAAGATGGTGGTGTCGCTTTGATGAGTAATGGTTTTGGTGAAGGAGAAGGACGTGTTCGCCAAGCGGTGGAAGACGCTCTGAATTCTCCGCTATTAAGCAACAACGACGTAAAGAACGCCAAGAAAATCCTGTTCAACGTATATTTCAGCGAGGAAGCCGAGTTGCGCATGGAGGAGATGAACGACGTGCATAACTTTATGTCCGAGTTCAACCGTGATATAGAGGTTATCTGGGGTACTGCCGTGGATAATACATTAGGTAATAAAGTGAAAATGACGATCCTCGCTACTGGATTTACGATGGATGATATTCCATTGATCGCTGATAAACGCAGGAATGAAGCCGCTCAGATGACGGAAGAAGAATTGCGCTTAGAAGAAGAGCGAATCGAGAAAGAGCGTAAGGAGCGTGATTTGATTGGTAAATATTATGGTGCTTCCGCACAAAAGGCGGGTCGTTTTACCTCTCGTGCGAAAGCGGTAGTTTTGACTCAGGAAGAGTTGGATGATGATGCCTTGATCGCTTTGATAGAGGATAATCCGACTTATAACCGGGATCCGAAGATCGTAGCCCGTGCCCGTTCCAAAGTAGCGGGAGAGGATATTCAAGTATCGGCTCCGACAACGGCGAAGCAACCGGCTAACCAACCTCGCCAAGATTCTCAGCGGGGGGGTAAACAAGTGATCAGTTTCCGATAGTTAATAATATAATAAGGATATGGATTTATTTGAACAAGTCAGTGAAGACATTAAAAACGCAATGAAGGCGAAAGATAAAGTCGCCTTGGAGACATTGAGAAATGTAAAGAAATTTTTCTTGGAAGCGAAAACCGCTCCGGGAGCCAATGATACGCTGATGGATGCGGATGCCTTGAAGATCATGCAGAAGTTGGTGAAACAAGGGAAAGATTCCGCTACGATTTATGTGCAACAGGGCCGTCAAGACCTAGCGGATGTTGAGTTGGAGCAAGTAAAAGTGATTGAGAAATATTTACCTCAACAAATGTCTGCCGAGGAATTGGAGAAAGAATTGAAAGCTATTATCGCTCAAGTCGGTGCCGCTGGCCCGAAAGATATGGGTAAGGTAATGGGTGTAGCCTCAAAAGCATTGGCAGGAAGAGCCGAAGGACGGATGATTTCCGAGACGGTTAAGCGTTTACTTAATTAATTGATTCATACGAAGACCGCACTAAGGGCATTCTGACAATTACTCGTTAGAATGCCCTTGGTACGGTTTTCTCGTATATACCTTTTCCTTTGACAATTTAATTCTTTAGAAAACCATGATTACTTTTACATGTTGTCTGATAGCCCTTATCGTTGGATATTTTACGTATGGTAAATTTGTCGAGCGGGTGTTTGGCGTAGATCCCTCCCGGGTTACTCCCGCTTTCACGAAACAAGATGGTGTCGATTATATACCCTTGCCTACTTGGAAGATTTTCATGATCCAATTTTTGAATATAGCGGGTCTGGGACCTATTTTCGGCGCTATCATGGGGGCTAAATTTGGGGTAGCTTCTTTCCTTTGGATCGTATTGGGAAGTATATTTGCGGGCGCTACCCATGATTTCCTATCGGGAATGCTTTCGTTGCGGCATGATGGAGAAAGTCTTCCTGAATTGATCGGACGGTATCTGGGGAACAACTTTAAGCAATTTATGCGGGGCTTTACGGTTATCTTGATGATCTTGGTGGGTGCTGTTTTCGTAGCTGGGCCTGCAGGGTTGCTGGCTAAACTGACTCCGGAATATCTAGATGCTACGTTCTGGATTATCGTCGTATTCATTTATTATATACTGGCTACTCTATTACCTGTTGATAAGATTATCGGAAAGATCTATCCATTATTCGCCATCGCTTTGCTATTTATGGCCGTAGGTATCTTGGTTATGTTATTTATTAACCAGCCGCCGTTACCTGAGATTACGGATGGACTTAGTAATACGCATCCGGGAGGCTTGCCTATTTTTCCGATCATGTTTGTTAGTATCGCTTGTGGCGCTATCTCTGGCTTTCATGCTACCCAAAGTCCATTGATGGCCCGTTGCATGAAAAGTGAGAAATACGCCCGTCCCGTATTTTACGGAGCGATGATTACCGAAGGTATCGTAGCCTTGATCTGGGCCGCCGCCGCTACGTATTTCTTCCATAATAACGGAATGGAGGAGAACAATGCCGCTGTCGTAGTAGACAGTATCACAAAAGAGTGGCTGGGCGCTGTCGGAGGTGTATTAGCGATACTGGGTGTGATAGCAGCTCCGATTACTTCTGGCGATACGGCTTTCCGCTCGGCTCGTCTGATTGTCGCAGACTTCCTGCAAATGGAGCAAAAAACGGTGGTCAAACGTCTGATGATCTGTATTCCCATGTTTATCGTTGCGATAGGAATCTTATTATATAGTCAAAAAGATAAGGATGGCTTCGATATGATCTGGCGTTATTTCGCATGGAGTAACCAGACGTTGGCAGTATTTACCCTATGGGCCTTAACCGTATATTTGGTACAAGCAAAGAAATTATATGTGATAACCTTGATTCCCGCCTTATTCATGACGGCGGTATGTTCTACCTATATTTTTGTAGCTCCGGAAGGGTTTGGTCTTTCCTCCGGTTTTTCTCAACTTTTGGGGCTACTAGTTACATTGATCGTTTTCGGGATCTTCTTAGTCTGGAAAAGAAAGAAAGTATAAAAAAGGCTGGCTTACATTTAGCCAGCCTTTTCTGTCGTTATTGTTCAAGTGAATTAAAGCACTTGTATGCCTTCCTCACGGGCTTGTTCCTCCCCGGAAGGAGTGATTAATTTATAACCCTTGCCGTGGATGTTGATGATCTCGATACCCGGATCGTCTTTCAACAATTTACGTAATTTCGTGATATAAACGTCCATGCTACGAGCGTTGAAATAGTTATCGTCTACCCAGATTGTCTTCAAGGCGTAGTTACGCTCAAGGATCTCATTTGCATGGGCGCACAACAAGCTTAATAATTCGCATTCCTTCGTAGTAAGTTTCGTAACCTTGTCGCCGATAGCCAACGTTTGTTTTTGGGTATCGAACAAGAAGTTTCCTAACTTGTAGAAAGGAATATCTTTCATCTTCTTACCTTTCACACGGCGAAGGATAGCCTCGATACGAAGCAATAGCTCTTCCATGCTAAACGGTTTTGTCAAGTAGTCATCCGCACCGATCTTGAATCCTTCCAAGATGTCTTCCTTCATAGTCTTGGCTGTAAGGAAGATAATAGGGATATCAGGATTGATAGAGCGAATTTCTTGTGCCAAGGTGAAACCATCTTTCTTTGGCATCATGACATCCAACACACAAAGATCGTATTTACCTTTGGTAAAACCTTTGTATCCGGCTTCTCCGTCAGAGAATAGGTCCGTTACATACCCTTTAGCTTGTAAGTATTCTCTTAAAAGCATTCCTAAATTCTCATCGTCTTCACAAAAGAAGATCTTTAGTTTTTCTTCCATAACTAACTTTTTATAAGAGGTAAAGTAATAATAAATTTTGTTCCAATGTTTCCGGCACCACTTTCAGCACGGATCGTACCTTTGTGGTCCTCAATAATTTTGCGTACGTAAGCGAGTCCGAGACCGAACCCTTTCACGTCATGTACGTTGCCTGTCGGTACGCGGAAGAAACGGTCGAATACCTTTTTCAGATATTCTTTCTTGATACCGATACCATTATCTTCCACGGAGATCAACAGCTTTCCGTTCTCGTTCCAAGTGCGTGCCATCAATGTAAGCGGAACTTCCGGGCGGCGGTATTTAACCGCATTGTCCATCAAGTTGAACAATACATTGGTGATATGCATTTCATCCACATATATATCCGATTCTGTAGCTTGCAGGTCTATATCCATTGTACCGCCGTACTTCTCGACCTTTAAAACGAAGGTGTTAGCCACGTTCGCTACCAAATCATTTGCGTCAATTTCTTTCAATTTAAGCGCTGCTTTCTGTCGTTCGAACAAAGACATCTGTAGCACTTTCTCGACCAAGAAGCTCAATCGCTTCGTCTCGTCGTTGATTACGCCGGATATATGCTTGAATACGTCCGGACTCTTCGTTATATCCGAATCCTTCAACATCTGGGCGGCGAGCGAGATCGTGGATACCGGTGTCTTCAACTCGTGCGTCATGTTGTTGATAAAGTCGTTTTTCATCTCGGATAACTTCTTCTGACGGAATACGATGTAAATCGTGAAGACGAAGGTTATCAACAGGATCAATGAGAATATAACCGATGGAACGATGAAAGTAATAGAGCTTGAGATATAATCCCCTTTCGTCGGAAAATAAACTCTCAGGTAGTTTAGTTTCGATGGGGGATCGTTCGGGAAAAGCACTTGGGTGATCACGTCAGAGGCGATCGGTTGCTTTTGGAATTCTCCGCTCTGGTATACTACATTTCCATCTTTGTTAATAACAGAAAACACAAACGGCAAGTTCAAACCGTTGTTAATAAATTCTGTTTTTAAGTAATTGTTCAGCTTTTTAAAATCTATACGTTCCTCAATCGGCTTTAGATTCGCGGTGTATAAGATGTTGTAAATCACCTCCTCTATCAGTCCACCTTGGTACTGGTAACGTCTTTTTAGTGTCTTCTGTAAATCTTTAGATGTGTTTACGATGCTGTTGGCAGACTGCCGTTTTGACAAGGAAGAGAGCGGCTCGAACTTATGGGCGCTAAAACTTTGCATCTCTATTTGTTGAACGGTTCCATTAGAATCCTTGATCTGTAATTGGTATTTCTCATGGTTGATCACTTGTCCTAGGCTTTGGGCATCCGGGGCATTTTGATACATGAAATTTGTCTCATCCCGGTTGATATCATCCTCGAGGTATTTACGGGTCTCATCCAATTCCAGATTCTTAGATACTTGGCGCAGGCTTCTTTTGACAGTCTCATTGAACTGTTCGCTGCGTGTCTTAAGTATAATGCTCACATAGTTTACCTGTAGGTATAATAACCCGGCGAAGGCAAAAGCCATAACTACCGCAAGCAACCAAATTGTCGACTTCCTCATATCAATATCTTTCTCTTAATATTGCAACAAATAACGTATGTTTTAGTTTAATATTTACACAAAAAAGGTAAAAATAATCCGTTTAAAATGTTAATAATACTTTGTGGGCATAGAGGATGTATGCTAGCTAAGCATTGAAACTCCGCTGTTAATGCACTAGTTAGCGTTATTTTATCCTAAGTTTTTTATATATTATCCTAAGTAAAAACAAGTCCGGTGCGTTCTTTGTTGCGCCCGGACTTTATAAAGTCTCCACTTAGGGGATTAAAATCGATGTCCCGGAGGAGGACCCATCGGACCTCTTCCCCGTCCGCTTCTACCCGGCGTTTTCACGTCGCTGGCACTGGCTCCGCCTTTGAAGATGCTGAACCGATAGATGAAGTGTACCATGAAATAACTGCCTAGCGTGTTATATTCTGAGTCTTGTATATAGCTAGCGGTAACGGAACGGGAGATATTGCTTCGTTGTTGCAGGATGTCGTAGATCTTGAAACGGAGCGTCCCTTGGTTATTCTTTAAGAAAGACTTGGAGGCTGAGGCATTCCATAGGACTTCGTTCTGTTTGAATCCGTCCCCGTAGCCAGAGTTGGTAGACCAGTTCACGTCACTCTCTATCTTGAAATTGAGGGGCAGATAGATTGTCGTGTAACCGCCGGCTCCGTAATTGAAGGTGTTTTGGTTATTTTCCTTTTGCAGGGAGTTGCTGGTGGCATTGTAACGAATATTCCCGTTTACGCCCAGATCCAGATAAGAGGAGCGGAAGTCGATACCACCACGTTCGGACAATATGAGATTCCGGTTCGTATTCTTCTCCTCGTTGATATATCCGTTGCTATTAGCGAACGAGGCCATTGTCATGGAGTTGATGGAGAATTTCTTATTCTTCAAGGGGGTGTTCAACATCATACGGACGTTGCCACTATAGTTGCCATTTACGTTTTTGTAAGTGGTGGTCTTTACACCTGTCTCTTGGTTATAAGAGGTATAACTTACGATATCGTTGATGATATAACTACCGTTTGCCATGATCATGAAGGCCCGTTGTTTCTCCGGCGTGAACTGTTGGAAACGAATAAATACGTTGTTCGTATAGCGGGGATTCAAATCCGGGTTACCGATCGTGATATTCGTCGGGTCCGAGATATCCGCTACCGGTTGTAATTGAGTCATGCTCGGTTGGCTGGTACGGCCATTATACATGATACGAAGATTCGTACGCTTATCGAACATATAGTTGAATTGAGCCATCGGGGAGAGGTTGACCACCTTACGGGTTATCTTGGATAAGGTCGTGTCGCCAACGAAATTCTCGCTGCTGGAATAGGATGGGTCCAGATTCAAGCCGATCGTGTAGTTGAACTTTGCCCGTTGAGACTTGAAGCTCAAGCTGGCCCGCTGGCTGATAAAGTTATTACGATAGCTTTGGTTATAGGCGGAATCTAATACATTATATATACCATCAGCGTCTTGGTTGTAAACATTCTTCAAGGCTTCTTGTTTCCGTTGGCTGATGCTATAAGTGGCTTGGATGAAATTATTATGCCCGATCGGTTCTACCCACGATACGTAGGCCCGGTAATTGAAACCTTTGTTGTCGTAACGTGAGCGCTGGTCGATAATGCTATTCTTCAAGGCATCAGTCTGGTTGAAATAAACGATGTCGGAACGGTTCATGCCGTCACTGTACGAATCGCTATTGCCTCCGGAAAGGGTGGCGCTGAACACACGCCCTTTGTTATTCAGCTTACGGCTGAAATCGATGCTGGCATTTAGGTTGTACCCGTTACTTTCCGAGTAATTGCTGGATTTGTTGGTATTGACCGTATCCCGTTCGTTATCCAAGGTGGTAGCATCACTGAAATTGTCATTCATGCTATGGCTGAGGCTGAAACTCGGGCGGAAGATAAGTTGAGTCATCGTGTCCGGTTTCCATTCCAAGCGAAAGTCTACGCCAAAGTTATCGCTCTTCGTACGGCTCATCGCCTCGCTATTATCGTAGGAGGAACTATCTCCGGGAAGAATATTCTGCCGGTCGCTCTTGCTGCGAGCGTCATTGTCGGAATGGGAATAACGAGTATTTCCCCCAAGAGTTAGTTTATCCGGCTTGAATTCCTTGCTGAAATTCAAACCTGCGTTTCCGGAAGAGGTGATACCGCTACCCGCTCCGAAACCTCCTCGTCGACCTCCACCGCCTCCCATACCGGAGAACATTGTTGAGGCTAGATCGGAAAAGCCCATATTATTCGTGTTATTCGTTCCCCCCATGAACGTGATCTGGTCATTATTCACGAAACGATTGACCATGGCGTTGCCTTCATACCGATCTTTACTTCCGTATCCGCCATATGCGTTGCCAAACCAACCTTGCTTCATGCCGGGTTTCACGGTTAGGTTGATGACGGTCTCTTCCTCTCCATCGTCGAAGCCAGTCATTTGGGCCATATCGCTTTTTTTATCAAGTACCTGTAATTTATCGATCATCTTGGCTGGAAGATTCTTGGAGGCCACTTTCGGGTCATCGGAGAAGAACTCCTTTCCGTCCACCATTACCTTTTTCACCTCTTTTCCATTGACGGTGATCTTGCCTTCGCTATCTACCTCCACACCGGGCATCTTTTTCAATAAATCCTCCAAAACGGAGCCTTCGGTTACTTTATAAGAATCCGCGTTGTATTCCACAGTGTCGTTGCGAACGGTAACCTCGGGTGCCTTACCTATAACTACGGCTTCTCCCAACTCGATCGCTCCGTCGCTTAATTCGAGTTTACCTACGTTTACGGGATTTTTCTTTCCGGTGATTTGCAAGGGTTGGTACAATGGATCGTATCCGATGAATGTGATGTGTAGTAAATAACTTCCTTTCTTTACGTTTTTCAAGGTAAAACTACCATTACGGGCGCTCACCACACCTCGTACCATGGCACTGTCTTTTACGTTCAGCAATCGTACCGTTGCTTGCTCGATGGGGGTATCACTACCTTGCTCAACGACAGATCCGGTAACATTAACACCGCTTTGCTGTGCGAAAGCCATCGGTGAAAAAAGGATCATCAACAACATCAAAAGGCACTTTCCCGATTTCATAACTATATGGATTACATTGTTTACAATTACGAAAAGATAGACATGGTTCATTCAAAATAGTTTAATATAACTTTTATGGATTTGATATTATTAACACATGATATTTATTCTTGGGGCTGTAGAACCTCAGTGGGGATAGGTGTATGAGTTAACCATCCTCACTCTTTTGATCGAGGTGAATTTCATCCGTATCGGCACAAGCGATAAATACTAGAGCTTAGAACCTGCACGAGTAGTCCCAGCCTACGCCGGTAGTTGCGTATGACGACACCGATACTAACACAAGGTGCTCATGAAAAAAGTATCGTATCTTCATCGCCCCATGCACCTAAGATACTTCGCCAATGAACTTAGGATACTTTCTCAATGAAACTAAGATACCTTTTTCGCATGGCTAACTGATACGCCTTTTACTGCCCCTTACTTTTGGAAGTACTTCTGGCATGATCATAAGGAATGATTTTCTCTTTGGTAGAGGGTAAGAAAGATGCTTACGCTGAAATGTCTATCGGACATAAGATCATCTCTGCGATCGCTGATGACGGTAAGGCCGTTGTATATTATATTGCTACGACGGTTCTTACTTCCGACAACGCTACTATTGCTGCTCCGGCCGCTGCTGTATTCGTAACGGTTGGCGAGGAAACTGTTAAGGTGGTTGTGAAATAAATTAGACAACAAATAGATAGGGTAAGAGATGGAATATTCCCCATCTCTTCCTTTTAGAAGATATTTATAATTCTGAAATTCCCGGCGGAGATAGATTCTTCAAGTACATCGTGATGGTAGATTACTTAAAAATATGGGAAACATGTGTCCGTATAGGCCCTAATAACCAGGAAACGGGTCCTGCCATTGGCGG